>Ga0209373_10000219_pt1 | contig 120815 bp, 106 predicted proteins | sample Higcelweek5metaG_FD_187173 | JGI IMG/M metagenome (GOLD analysis project Ga0209373, IMG submission 187173) | Freshwater pond sediment microbial communities from the University of Edinburgh, under environmental carbon perturbations - High... | ecosystem: Environmental > Aquatic > Freshwater >...
GGTCGCGGCCATGGGCGTCGGTCAGGAAGCTTTCGGAACGGTCGGCGGTCCATTTCACCGGGCGCCCGATCTTCTTCGCCGCCCAGGTGACGACGGCCTCCTCGCCATAATGGAAAATCTTGGAGCCGAAACCGCCGCCGACGTCCGGCGCCACCACCCGCAGTTTGTGCTCGGGAATCCCCAGAACGAAGGCCCCCATCAGCAGACGGATGACGTGGGGGTTCTGGCTGGTGGTGGTCAGCGTGTGTTCGCCGCTGGACGGGTCATACTCGCCCAGCGCCGCGCGCGGCTCCATCGCGTTGGGAACCAGCCGGTTGTTGACCAGATCAATTTTCGCCACATGGGCGGCCTGGGCGAAGGCGGAATCCACCGCCGCCTTGTCGCCGAGATGCCAATCGTAACAGACGTTGCCCGGCGCCTCGTCATGCACCTGCGGGGCCTCGGGCGTCGCGGCGCGGGTGGAGGCGGCGACGGCGGGCAACTCCTCGTAATCGACCATGACCAGTTCGGCGGCGTCGCGCGCCTGATCCTTGGTCTCGGCGATCACCACGGCGACGGCGTCGCCGACGTAACGGACCCGGCCACGGGCCAGCGGGAAATGTCCCGGCTCCTTCATCGGCGAGCCGTCTTTGGAGTGGATTTGCCAGCCGCAGGGCAGGCTGCCGACCTTGTCGGCCTCCATGTCGGCCCCGGTCAGCACGGCGACCACGCCGGGGGCGGCCAGCGCGGCGCTGGCGTCGATGCCCTTGACCAGAGCGTGGGCGTAGGGCGAGCGGACATGAACCATGTGGGTCATGTTCGGGCGCTTGAAGTCGTCCGTGTAATTGCCACGGCCCGTCAGAAACCGAGGATCTTCGCGCCGACGCACCGACGCGCCGACGCCATTGGGGTTCGCCATCTGGTGATTCCTCCCATCGGAACGCTTATTTTTTGGAACTGCGGAAAGGCTTACTCGGCGGCGATCTTCGCCGCTTGATCGGCGTTCATCGCCTCGGCCCCGGCCTGCACCGCCTTCACGATGTTGTGGTAGCCGGTGCAGCGGCAGATGTTGCCCTCCAACCCCTCGCGAATGTCCTGTTCGGACAAGGACGGGTTGCTGTTCACCAGATCCACCGCGCTCATCACCATGCCCGGCGTGCAGAAGCCGCATTGCAGACCGTGATGCTCGCGAAAGGCCGCCTGCATCGGGTGCAGCGCGCCGTCGGCCGCCGCCAGCCCCTCGATCGTCGTCACGGTCGCGCCGTCGACCTGGAGCGCCAGGGTGGCGCAGGACTTCACCGAACGGCCATCGACATGGACGACGCAGGCGCCGCATTGGCTGGTGTCGCACCCGACATGGGTGCCGGTCAGGCCCACATGCTCGCGAAGGAAGGTGACGAGCAGGGTCCGCTCCTCCACCTCGCGCGAGACCGTCTTGCCGTTGACGGTCATCGTAACGGTACAGGGCATTGATAATCCTCCCGCTGGCTTTTGAATGGCTGGCTGTTCTTTGGGTCGAGAGTCGGTTGCTGGATCAAGGATAGGGTGTGTCGATGGGCCAAGGTCAAGCCGTCCGATGGCGGATGGCCAAAAGAAGTGTCTTGAAACCGTCCAAGACTCGGATAGTCCGTACTGGCGCGCAATTTTTCGCCGCGTTACAGTGGCTTGGCGATCCCCGCAACACGCGGGCGCGCCAACGACAATCGGGAGAGCCAGCATGAAACGCCTTGTCGCCGCCGTCGGAGTCTGCCTGTTCGCGTCACTGCCGGCTCAGGCCGAGTCGTTCATCACCGTGCTGACCGGGGGAACCAGCGGGGTCTATTATCCCCTGGGCGTCGCCCTGTCCAACGTCTATGGCAAGGCGCTGCCGGGGGCCAAGGTCACGGCGCAGGCGACCAAGGCGTCGGTGGAAAACCTCAATCTGCTCCAGGCCGGGCGTGGGGAGATCGGTTTCACGCTGGGCGATTCGCTGGGCGACGCCTGGAAGGGCAACGAGGAAGCGGGCTTCAAGACCAAGCTGGACAAGCTGCGCACCATCGCCGCCATCTACCCCAATTACATCCAGGTGGTGGCCAGCAAAGAATCCGGCATCAAGACGCTGGCCGATCTGAAGGGCAAACGGATTTCCGTCGGCGCGCCGAAATCGGGGACGGAGTTGAACGCGCGGGCGATTTTCGGGGCCGCCGGGTTGGCCTATAAGGATTTCGCCCGCACCGAATATCTGCCCTTTGGCGAATCGGTCGATCTCATCAAGAATCGCCAGTTGGACGCCACGCTGATTTCCGCTGGGCTGGGCGTCGCCGCGATCAAGGATTTGTCAGCCTCGCAAGAGGTGACGATCGTCAGCATTCCGGCGAACGTGGTGGCCAAGGTCGGCGATCCAGCCTTCATCCCCGAGACGGTTCCGGCCAACACCTATCCCGGTCAAACCGACGCGGTGCCGACCGCCGCCGTCCGCAACCTGCTGGTCAGCCATTCCGGCGTGTCCGACGACGCGGTCTACGCCATGACCAAGACGTTGTTCGAGAATCTTGACGCGCTGGCCGCCGCCCATGTCGCCGCCAAGCAGATCAAGCTGGACGCCGGGGCCACCCAGTCGCCGGTGCCGCTGCATCCCGGCGCGATCAAGTTCTTCAAGGAAAAGGGCCTGATGTGAGCGCGCACGGTTCGGAGCGGGCGCCATGAGCGCGAAGACAAGCGACGCGGACGCCCAGATCCGTCAGGCCATCGACCGCGAAAACCCGTCCACCGTCATCGCGTTCGAGGGCTTTGACGGCAAGGCCGTGTTTCTCATCGCCGTGGCCTTTTCCACCTTCCAATTGTGGACCGCCACCTTCAACCCGCTGTCCAGCATGGTGGTGCGGTCGGTCCATGTCGGCTTTCTGTTGCTGATGACCTACGCCCTGTTCGGCTTCCGTCAGGAGGCGGAGCGCAAGCGGGTTCCCTGGTATGATTGGCTGCTGGGGCTGACCGCCTTCGCCATCGGCCTCTATCATTATGTCTTCGAGGTGGATCTGATTCAGCGTTCGGGCGATCCGACCACCACCGATCTGGTGGTCGGAACCATCGCCGTGGCGCTGGTGTTTGAGGGCGCGCGGCGCATCATGGGCATCGCCTTGCCAATCATGTGCGGCGTGTTCGTCCCTTACGCGTTGTTTGGTCGCTATCTGCCCTTCGGGCTGGGGCATCGTGGCTATGATTTTGACCAAGTCATTGACACGCTGTTCCTTTCGACGGAGGGAATCTACGGCACGCCAACCTTTGTGTCGTCCAGCTACATCTTCTTGTTCATCCTGTTCGGCGCCTTTCTGGAACGGGCTGGGATGATTAAACTGTTCAATGATCTCTCTTTGGGGTTGGTCGGCCACGCCAAGGGCGGACCGGCCAAGGTGGCTGTCATTTCCTCCGGCCTTATGGGAACGATCAACGGCTCGGGCGTGGCCAACGTGCTGACCACCGGGCAATTCACCATCCCGTTGATGACGCGCTTTGGCTACCGCCCGGCCTTCGCCGGGGCGGTTGAGGCGACGGCCAGCATGGGCGGCCAATTGATGCCGCCGGTGATGGGGGCCGCCGCCTTCATCATGGCGGAAACCATCGGGGTTCCTTACAGCGAGGTGGCGATGGCCGCCACCATCCCTGCCATTCTTTATTTCGGCAGCGCTTTCTGGATGGTCCATCTGGAAGCCGGGATGCGCAACCTCGTTGGCCTGCCGCGCGACCAATGCCCGAACGCCCTGAAGGCGGTGATTGAGGGTTGGTATCTGATTCTGCCGCTGGCCGCTTTGGTCTATCTGCTGTTTTCCGGCTTCACCCCGCTGTTCGCCGGGGTGATGGGGATCGCGGCGACGGCGGCGCTGATTTTGGGCATGCGCGTCGTCACCACCATCGGGCCGTTTGGGTTGCGGGTGGCCTTTTGGGTGGTGGTCGGTCTGGTCGCCGCCGGGTTGTGGCGGTTGGGGTTGCGCACCGAGCATCTGGCCTTCACCATGGTGGTTCTGCTCATCATTCCCTGTCTGCTGTTCCGGGGTGGGCGGGAAACCTTGTCGCTGGTGGTGCGCAGCGTCGCCGACGGGGCGAAGAACGCCATCGGCGTCGGCGTCGCCTGCGCGCTGGTCGGCGTGCTGATCGGCATGATGACGTTGACCGGGCTGGCGTCGAGCTTCGCCTCCACCATCGTCGATTGGTCGGGCGGGAATCTGCTGGCGGCGTTGGTGCTGACGATGATCGCCTGCATCGTGCTTGGCACCGGGCTGCCGACGACGGCCAACTACATCATCACCGCGTCCATCGCCGCGCCAGCCTTGCTGACCATGGGCGTGCCGTTGATCGTCTCGCACATGTTCGTCTTCTATTTCGGCATCATGGCCGATCTGACGCCGCCGGTGGCGTTGGCGGCGCTGGCCGCCTCGTCGATCTGCAAGGCCGATCACATGGACATCGGCTGGATCGCCACCCGCATCGCGATGGCGGGCTACGTCGTGCCCTTCATGGCGGTCTATGATCCGGCGCTGATGCTGCAAAGCGGCGATTGGTTCGACGTCGCTTACATTTTCTTCAAGGCCTGTGTCGCCATCGGGCTGTGGGGCGCGGCGACCATCGGCTTTTTCTGGACCCCGCTGTCCTGGGCGGCGCGGGTCTACGCCGCCGCCGTGTCCTTCCTGTTCGTGGTGGCCCTGCCGATGACCGACGAGGCGGCCTTCGTCATGACCGGCCTGTTCCTGCTTTGGCAACACCGCCAGCGGCGGGCCTTGGCGACCGCCCCGGCGTGAGCGGGCTGTGCGTGACGGCGGCGCTGGGCGGCGCTTTGCTCGCCACGCTGCCGGGGGCGTCCTTCACCCTGTCCTGGACCCATTCGGTGGAGAAGACCGAATGGCGGGAGGAGTGGCGGGTGGAGGAGGGGCGTTTGATCCTGGCCGAGGCCCGCGTTCGGGGAACCGGGGCGGGCATGGAGCCTGGACCAGACGCCCGCCTGATCGGCGGCTGGTGGGTGTGGACGCCGCGCTTGGCCCCGCAGGACAGCGTGACCCTGGCGGCGTCCGGATTCACCGCCGATCATCGGCTGTGCGCTGGAAAGGACTGCCGGTTGTTGAGCGCCTGGACCGGACGGGTGGGGGAGGTGGTGACGCTCCACCCCTGCCGACCCGGCTACAAAAGTTCGCCGCCGTCCGCGCCATAGCGTCTTGGCTTGGCCGGGATCAAACCGCATACTCCGCCACCCTTTCCAGCCGGTGCCTTGGACCGATGACCATGCAGATTTTCCCCCACCGCGCCGCTGCGCTGTCGCTTCTTCTGATTGGTCTTGTCGGCATCGGCATGCCTGATTTCGCCCTGGCGGCGGAGGCGGGCGCGCCGCATCTCGACGGGCGGGCGATGGGGGCGCTGTGGGTGGTTCCCTTCGCTGGGATCCTGCTGTCCATCGCGCTGTTTCCGCTGCTGGCCCCGATGGTCTGGCACCATCATTTCGGCAAAATCTCCGCCGCCTGGGCCTTGGCCTTCCTGCTGCCCTTCGCGGCGTCTTATGGCGTGGAACTGGCGACCTACGAGCTGCTGCACACCGTTCTGTTGGAATACATCCCCTTCATTGTGTTGCTGACCGCGTTGTTCACCGTGGCGGGCGGGGTGCGGTTGGTCGGATCGCTGGTGGGAACGCCGCTGGCCAACACGGTCGGTTTGGCGCTGGGAACGGCGCTGGCCAGCCTGATGGGAACCACCGGCGCGTCCATGCTGCTGATTCGTCCGCTTTTGCGCGCCAACGAACATCGCCGCCACAAGGTCCACACGGTGGTGTTCTTCATCTTCCTGGTGTCGAACGTTGGCGGCTCGCTGACGCCGCTGGGCGATCCGCCGCTTTTCCTGGGCTTTCTGAAGGGCGTCGATTTCTTTTGGCCGACGACTCATCTGTTGGCGCCGATGGCCTTCCTATCCGGCCTGTTGCTGGCGATCTATTTCGTCCTGGATCTGGTCTTGCACACCCGCGACCCAGGGAAACACCCGTTGATCGAGGGCGTGCATGAGCGGGAGCCGGTGCGGGTCGAGGGCGGCGTCAATCTGCTGCTGCTGGTCGCCATCATCGGCGCGGTGCTGCTGAGCGGCGTCTGGCATCCCGGGATCGGCGTCACGCTGCACCACGTCACTGTCCCGTTGGAGAGCATCGTCTCGCAAATCCTGCTGATCGGCATCACTGTTTTGTCGTTGAAGCTGACCAGCGAAAAAAGCCGCCGCCTGAACGGCTTCAGTTGGGGGCCGATGATCGAGGTGGCCAAGCTGTTCGCCGCGATCTTCCTGACCATCATTCCCGCCATCGCCATCTTGAAAGCGGGAACCGACGGCGCGCTGGGCGCGATCATCGCGGCGGTGAACGATGGCGGAAAACCCAACCCCGCCGCCTATTTCTGGGCGGCGGGCATCCTGTCGAGCTTCCTCGACAACGCGCCGACCTATCTGATCTTCTTCAACACGGCGGGCGGCGACGCCGCGACGCTGATGGGCGATCTGGCCCTGACCCTGACGGCGATTTCCGCCGGGGCGGTCTTCATGGGGGCCAACAGCTACATCGGCAACGCCCCCAACTTCATGGTCAAGGCGATCGCCGAAGAGCGCGGCGTCGCCATGCCGAGCTTCTTCGGTTATATGGCGTGGTCCTTTGGCATCCTGGTGCCGCTGTTGGGCTTGACGACGTTGGTCTTTTTTCTCTGACGGAAAGGGCCGGGCAGGGGCGGGGCGTCACGCCTCGCCGCGTTCCTCTCGCTTGGCTTGCTGCCAGAAGGCTTCCATCTCGTCGAGCGTGGCGTCTTCCGGTTTGCGGCCTTGGTCAGCCAGCAGGGCTTCGATGCGGTGGAAACGGCGCTCAAACTTGGCGTTGGTGCCGCGCAGCGCCGATTCCGGCTCCACTTTCAGGCGACGGCCGAGGTTGACCAGGGCGAACAGCAGGTCGCCCAACTCGTCGGCGACGCGGTCTTGCGCCGAACCGGAATCCATCTCGGCGCGCAGTTCCTGCACCTCCTCCTCGATCTTGTCGAGGATGTCGCGGGCGTCGGTCCAGTCGAAGCCGACCCGCGCCGCGCGGTTTTGCAGCTTCAGCGCACGGGTCAAGGCGGGCAGGGCAGGGATGACTCCCTCCAGCGCCGACGGGGCGCGGCCTTCCTCGGCGGCCTTCGCGGCACGTTCGGCGGCCTTGTGCTCTTCCCAGCGCGAGGTCTGTTGGTCGGCGCTGTTGATTTCTTCGGGGCCGAAGACGTGGGGATGGCGGCGGATCATCTTGTCGGTGATGACTCCGGCGACCTCCTCGAAATCAAACAGCCCTTCCTCGCGCGCCATTTGGCTGTAATAAACGACCTGGAACAGCAGATCGCCCAACTCTTCCCGCAGCGCCGTCTTGTCGTCCTTTTCAATGGCGTCGGCGACCTCATAGGCTTCTTCGATGGTGTGCGGCGCGATGGTCTTGTAGGTTTGCACCAGATCCCACGGGCAACCGCCGTTGGGATCGCGCAGCCGCGCCATGACGTCGATGAGCCGGTCGATGTTGCGGGCCATGATCTTCGGGTCTCCGAGAAGCGAAAAAGCCTGTTGAATTTGGCCGAAACCATAGCCGACCGGCCCGGACATTTCCACGCTCCATCAAAAACACATAATTATGATTATGGAAAATAATAGATCGAATTCGGGAGTAGGGCGGCTTTGCCGAACGATGCGTCTGTGACATGTCGCGCCTTTGGCCATTCTTCCGATCCGGCGGGCAATGGTCTATCGTCGCCAGCGATGATTGTCCAACACAAGGCGATGCGAGGATGGCGCGTTTGACGGTGCGGTTTCTTGGCTTGGCCGCTCTTCTGGCGGGACTGGCGGCGGGCGGAGGGCTAATCGCCAACGCCCAAACACCCGGAACCGTGCAAACTGCGCCGCTTAACTGCGTCAAGCCCGCGACCCCGGTGAACCGAACGCTGTGCGCCAGCGCCGACCTCAAGGTTTCGGTGGAGGACGTCGCCACCACGCTGCGCGAGACGCTGGCCAACACGCCGGTCAGCGAACGCGACGCGGTTCTGCGCGGCCAGCAAAGCTTTCTGGCTGAACGCGACCGGACCTGCGCGGACCGCGCCAACACCGACGCCTGCCTGCGGCTGTACAACAAGCGCGTCGGCGACATCCAGGCGCTGAACAGCGCCGCGCAAAAGAAGCTTGCGGGCATCGCCGCCGCCATTCCCAAGGATCCGAAGGCCGCCGTCGCCGCGCTCCAGCGCTATGACGGGCCAGCAGCCAAGGCGTGGTTGGTCTATCTGCTTCAGTCCGGCATGGCCGCGCCACCGGACAAGGACACGACCCGCGAAGCCATGGTGCGGGCGCTGACCACCGCCATCCTCCGCGATCTGACGCCCGATCCCGACATGAAAGAGGAACTGGTCAAATTGGGCGACGTCGCCGCCGCCCCGGTGGGATCCGCCTTGCTGCTGCTGCGCCATGTGCTGTCCACCACCGAAATGGACGCCCCCTGCTTCCTGTTCACCAAACACGGCGTAACCGCCTTCGAGGCCTTTGGCGCCTTCTGGAACAACAGCCGGGACGCCTCCCCCGCCCTGTGCAACCCGCCAGTCTCCGTGTTCGATTTGCCGGAATGGAAGAAGGTCGAAGCGCGGATGTCGCCGAACACGCTCCCGGGGCAAGAGGACAGCGGCGGCCTCCTCCGCCAGAATGGCGGTCGTCAAACCGAGATCGACGCGCTGCAAGCTTCGCTGATGCCCGCCACCCTGCTCGACCCGCCGCAGTCCGACGACTCCAAACTGGCGGCGGAACAGCGCAAGGCCGTGCTGGCCGCCTTCCGCGCGTGGCGGGATTTCAATGTGTGGTCAGAGGCCGATTACAAGGCGACCGTCGCCGCCCTGCCCGCCGCGATCACCGCCACCACCAAGCTGTACCGGGACACATTCAACCTCGCCCCGACGCTGGCCGAACAGGCGGCGCGCGCCGCCGCCGACCGACTCATCGCGTCCCACCTGTCGGCGCTGATGCAGGACGACTGAGCGACAGAGAAAGAACAGGTCGGACGCCGCCTCGTCCCCGCTCACGCGGTCAACCACTTGGCCAGTTCCTCGGGCTTCGGCAGCCCCCCTGCATGAACCAGCGTTTCATCAATGACGATTCCGGGCGTCGAAACGACCCCATACCCGGCGATCACGGCATAGTCGGTGATCTTCTCGATCTGAACAGCGACGCCCAAAAGCGGTCCGCCTCCGTCCGCAGCATATCGGCGGTGGTCTGACAGCGTTTGCATCCGGGGCCAAGCACTTTGATGGTCTTCATCGAACCCTCCCCGTTTTTAGGCAAACAACGCGTTGAAGAGGAAGCCGACCGTCAAAATGCCAAGGCCGACGACGCCGATGAACACGGCGATCAGACGGAGCGTCAGCACCTTGCGGAGGATAATCATCTCGGGAAGCGACAGGGCGATCACCGACATCATGAAGGCCAGCACGGTGCCGAGAGCAGCGCCCTTGCCGATCAGCGCCTCAACGATGGGGATGATCCCAGCGGCGTTGGAGTACATGGGAATGCCGATGAGCACCGCCGCAGGCACCGACCACCAGGAGTCCCGGCCCATGATGGCGGCGAGAAGTTCCGCTGGCGCGTAGCCGTGGATGCCCGCTCCGACAGCGATGCCGAGGATGATCCACAGCCAGACCTTGGCGACAATCTCGCGAACGGCGTCGACGCCCGCCTTGACGCGGTCGGCAACGGTGACGTGATTCACAGGCGGAGTGTCGGCGCTGGACCGCACATTGCGCACCCACTCCTCAAGCCATCCCTCAAGATGCAGTCGCCCGATGATCCACCCGGCGATGATGGCGACGCCGAGTCCAAAGACGAGGTAGGTCAGGGCGACCTTTCAGCCAACCAAAGCAAACAGCAGGCCCAACGCCACCTCGTTGACCATCGGCGCGGCGATCGTAGACGAAGAAGCGAACGGCTTCCTCGAAATGCCAGCCCCGCTCCAGGGGAAGAACGGACACCACCCAATCGGAAAAGGCTGGAAGTTGGGCGTAGAGCGCCACCCAGGTGATGACAAACGCCGCTGTCCCGGCAATCCAGGGCCATGCCGCCGGTCGAGACTCCCCATCGGGAATCATGTGCGCATTGACGGTCATGCGATTTCCTTTCGCGCGCCGGGCATCGCCATCACGACGGCGTCGACAACGGCGACGACCGGGGCGGCGATGATTGGATTCCGCCGGTAGCGAACCCACTGGGCGTCCCGACGGTCGATCACAAGGCCAATGGCCTTCAGAACCCCCAAATGGCGCGACATGCGGGACTGGGTGACGCCAAGCGTTTCCATCAGTTCGCAGACGCAATGCTCACGGCCATCCCAAAGCAATCGCAACGCCCCAAGGCGCGTTGGGTCGGCCAGAGCGGACATCAGTTCGTGCATTGGAGGCATCCGACCATCCGCTTATGCGGTGAAGCGCATAACTGAGACTGTGCGCTCCCCACCGCCGAAAAAGTACGGGGCATTCTGACGCACCCCAAACAAGTGGACGTTAAGCGGGAGTTGGCCAGGATAGAGAGCGGATCAACGCTTTCCCCACTCCCCCAGCGGGGAAAGCGTCCGATCAAAATCAGGCGGCTTGCGCCCGCGCCGACTGAACGTCGCCCTTGCGGTTCAGCGCCTTGGCCAGCGCGTCCACCCGGCGCTGCACCGCTTCGCCCGACGGCACGCTGCCATCTTCCGGCAGGGTCAGAACCAGCCGCTCGCCGCTGACCTTCAGCGAGGTGCGCTTGAGCAGGCCAGTGGCCCCACCTGACAAGGTGTGCGCCAAACGCAACGCCAGCCCCAGAACCAGAGCGCGCAACCCCTGCCCTTCCGAGGCCAGAGACCGCGCGCCGACCGTGGTCGGCGATTCAATCGTCCCGGCGTAACGCGCGTAGGCCGACAGCGCCAGAAACGCCCGCTCGTCATGGTCCAACGCCGGGAACGGGTAGCGCAGGATGCGCAAAAAGGCGTGATCGGCCCGGTAATCGGGATGTTCAGCCCAACCAATGTCGCTCAACAGACAGGCGGCGTGGCGCAGGCGGATGGCGTTGTCGTCCTCGCCCGCGAACAGACCGGCGGTCCAGTCGGTCAGCAGAGACGAATCGCCCATGCGAACGAAGCGCCGCGCCCAATCGGCGGCGGAGGCCAGCAACGGATCCTCGCGCTGGCCTTCGGGCGACAGCAGCGAGAAAAGATGCCCTTCGCGCAGGCCATAGGCGGAAAACACCACCTTGGACGGTTGCGCCGCCCGCAACAGCCGCTCGAACACCAGGGCGGCGAAGGGCAGCGTGTCCAGACGGCGGCGCGATCCGGCCATCTTTTCCAGCGAAGAGCGGCTTTGCCGTCCCATCAGCGCGGCGAACTCCCGCGCCTCAAGCGCCGGAAGGGTGTAATGATGGATGATGTGCAAGGGCGCGCTGGTCTGCTCCATGTGCAGCTTGGCGATGGCGCGCCAGCTTCCGCCCACCGGGTAGAAGGGGCGACCCTTGGCTTTGTGCAGCCAGGGCAGCGATTCCAAATGCTGGTCGATCAGGCGGATCAGGCCATTTTGGCGGGTGACTCCGGTTTCCATCAGCCGCAGCGGGCCGAGCGGCAACGTCACCTGCTCGCCAATCACGCCCTGATCCAAGCCAACCAGTTCCAGGCTGCCGCCGCCCAAATCGCCGACCAGCCCGTCGGCCTCCGGCGTGCCGGACAGCACGCCCATGGCGGACAGCCGCGCCTCTTCCTCGCCGCTGATGACGCGGACGGTCAGGCCGGTGCGGCGTTCAATCGCTTCGACAAAGGCCGTGCCGTCCTTGGCGTCGCGCACCGCCGCCGTGGCGATCACGTCGAGCCGGGCGATTTCCATTCCGGCGGTCAGGCTGGCGAAACGTTCCAGCGCGACCAACGCCTGAGCGACGCCGTCGGGGTTGAGCGTTCCCGCCTTTTCCACGCCGCGCCCCAGACCGCACAGAACCTTTTCGTTGAACAGCGCCATCGGCGAGCGCGTCAACCCATCATAGACGACCAACCGGATCGAGTTTGATCCGATGTCGATCACCGCGACCCGCTCGGCCCCATGCCGGTCAAGGCCGGACCCCAGCGAGGGCGTGACCGAGGCGATCACGCGATTGTCGTCCATCACCATCATCGACTCCATCACCCGGGCGTCACGACACCGTGCGGAGCATCAAACGCGGCGGCGTGCGTTTGCTGCTCAAGGCGCTGCCCCGGCCCGACAGGCTGGGGTTGGTCATGAAGTAATTGTGGACGCTGAACGCGTCTTGGCCAGCCTTGATGCGATGATACACGCCATCGGGGCCAAGCTTCCAGGTGCTGGCCTCGTCCTTCAGATTGCCGACCATGATCTGGTCGAGCACCTGCTCGTGGACCGTCGGGTTTTCGATGGGCACCAAAGTCTCGATTCGACGATCCAGATTGCGGGTCATCCAATCCGCCGAGGAGATGAAGATCTTCGCCTGCGCGCTGGGCAGACCATGGCCGTTGCCAAAGCAGATCACCCGGCCATGCTCCAGGAATCGACCGACGACGCTGCGCACACGGATGTTTTCAGACAGCCCCTTGACGCCCGGACGCAGGCAGCAGATGCCGCGAATCACCATGTCAATCTGCACGCCCGCCTGCGAGGCCTTGTAAAGTTGGTCGATGATGGTCGGATCGACCAGCGAGTTCAGCTTCACCCAGATGGCCGCCGGGCGACCGGCGTTGGCGTGGGTGATTTCCGCCTCGATCAGGTCGGTCAGGCGTTGGCGCAAGGTGATCGGCGCGATGGCGATCTTTTCCAGAACCTTCGGTGTGGCGTAGCCGGTCATGAAGTTGAACATCACCGCCGCGTCGTGGCAGAGCGCCGGATCGCAGGTGAAAAAGGACAGATCGGTGTAAATCTTCGCGGTGATCGGGTGATAGTTGCCCGTCCCGAAATGGACGTAGCTGCGCAGCGCCTTGTTCTCGCGCCGCACCACCATCGACACCTTGGCGTGCGTCTTCAGATCGACAAAGCCATAGACGACCTGGGCGCCCGCGCGCTCCAGATCGCGCGCCCAGCGGATGTTGGCCTCTTCGTCGAAGCGAGCCTTCAACTCGATCAGCGCCGTCACCGATTTGCCGGCCTCCGCCGCCTCGATCAACGCGGCGACGATGGGACTGTCCTTGCTGGTGCGGTAGAGCGTTTGCTTGATGGCGACGACCTGCGGGTCACGCGCCGCCTGCCGGATGAACTGCACCACCACGTCAAAGCTCTCATACGGGTGGTGGACGACGATGTCCTTGTGACGGATGGCGGCGAAGCAATCGCCGCCGAAATCGCGGATCCGCTCCGGGAAGCGGGCGTTGAACGGGCGGAACACCAGATCCGGGCGCTCATCGACGATCAGATGCTTGGTGTCGACCAAACCAATCAAGCCATCAAGCGAAAACACGTCGTCCTGCGCCACCTTCAACTCGCTGCGCAAGAACTCGCGCAGGTCGGTCGCCATGCCGCTGTCGGTCGCCAGACGGATGACGCTGCCCCGGCGGCGGCGCTTCAGCGCGGATTCGAAGGTGCTGACCAGATCCTCGGCCTCTTCCTCAATTTCCATTTCACTGTCGCGCAGGACGCGGAAAACGCCATTCGCCTTGACCTGAAACGGCGGGAACAGACGGTCGATGAACAGCATCACCGTCTTTTCCAATTGGATGAAGCGGATCTCCGATCCTGGCAGGCGGATGAAGCGTTCAAGCTGCGAGGGCAGCGGCACCAGCGCGTCGATGTGGCGCAGCTTCACCGGGTCGTGCAGTTGCAGCGCGATGGAAAAGCCCAGATTGGGCAAAAACGGGAAGGGATGCGCCGGATCGACGGCGATCGGGGTCAAAATCGGGAAAATATCGTCGAGGAACTTGGCCTCCAGCCAATCCTTTTCCGATTCGGTCAGCTCCTCGGGATCGACGACGGAGATCCCCGCTTCGCGCATTTCGCCCTTCAACGTGCGCCACATCGCCTGTTGGCTGGCCATCAGCTCGACGATGCGCGCCTTCACGGCGCTCAACTGCTGGGCCGGGGTGAGGTTTTCCGGGCTGGGAGTCTTCACCCCCGCCGCCACCTGCCCCTTCAGACCGGCGACGCGCACCATGTAGAATTCATCGAGGTTGCTGGCCGAAATCGACAGGAAGCGCAGCCGCTCCAGCAACGGGTGGCTAGGATTTTCCGCTTCGTCCAGGACGCGCTGGTTGAACGCCAGCCACGACAACTCACGGTTGATGAAGCGTTCCGGGGCAGTCGCCTCAATGCAAACCGTATCGAGATCCTGGAGATTGGTCACGGCAGCCTCTGATGTTCGTTCGGGTGCGCCGGTGATCGGCGCGGTCAAAGCTCTGGGCGACAACTCTACCCCATTTGCGTTACGATTTCAGGACTCCCGTTGCTTTCCCTCTCGCCGCCCCGCGCGTTTTCCTGGAATCGCCTCGCCATGAAGACATTGTTCCTGCTCCGCCACGCCAAATCCTCCTGGGATTGCCCCGTCACCGGCGATCACGACCGTCCGCTCGCCCCACGCGGGGAAAAGGCGGCGACTCTGGTCGGCAACCATTTGCGGATGCACCACGCCCGCGTCGATCTGGTGCTCTGCTCGACGGCGCTGCGCGCGGTGGAGACCCGCAAGCGGGTGATGGCGGCCATGGGATCGCCCTTTCCCCCCGTGGAGCATGAGCGGGGCCTCTATCTGTGCGGGGCGCGGACGCTGTTGGAACGGCTGCGCGACGCGCCGGAATCCGCGAAGGGGTTAATGCTGATCGCCCACAACCCCGACCTGCACGAATTGGCGCAGGAGTTGACGGGAAGCGGCGACCACGACCACCGCCAGGATCTGGCGGAAAAATACCCGACCGGCTCCTGCGCCGTTCTGCTGTTCGAGACGATGCGGTGGCGCGATCTGGATCTGGGGGCTGGGCGGCTGGCCGATTTTGTGCAGCCGCGCAAACTTACTTAACGCGGCGCCGCATCTTAGAGTATCCACGGATCCGACCGACCGGAAGGAACCACCCGTTTGCCCCCCGTCACGCCCGACGCGCCGCCCAACAGTCTCACCAGCACGGCGCCCTCCCCGGTCGCCAAGGGAACCGCCGTCCGCGAGGTGGAGCTGAAACTCCACGTCGCCCCGGCGGATCTGGCGCGCGTGGCTGCTCTTCCCAGCGTGTTGGAGCAGGCGGAAGGCGCGGCGACGGTTCGCCATTTGCGCACGGTTTATTTCGACACCCCCGATTTGCGCCTGTTCGCCCAAGGCGTTGCCCTGCGGGTGCGGCGAGACGGCGGCCGCTTCACCCAAACCTTGAAGACGGTGAACAGCGCCACCTCCAGCGATTCGGCGGGTGTGGCGGTGCGCCGCGAGTGGGATTGGCCGGTGGCTGGCGAGGCGCTGGATCTGTCGGTCTTCTCCGCCGAAAGCCTCGCCGGTCTGGTGCCCACGGATGCGCGCGCCGCGCTCACCCCACAATTCGTGACTGACTTTCGCCGCACCACGCTGTTGGTCCGCCCGGATCCGCGAACCGCCATCGAATTGGCGGTGGATGAGGGGGTGATTGAGGCGGGTGGACGCTCTCACCCGATCAGCGAGGTTGAGCTGGAATTGAAGGCGGGCCGGGTCGCTCGCCTGTTTGATGTGGCCTTGCGCCTGCAAAACGCCGTGCCGATGCGCATCGGCACGGAAAGCAAGGCGGAGGTCGGCTTGCGGCTGGTCACGGGACGCTTGCCCACCCCAGTCGATTCCCCCCCGCTCGCCCTATCGCCCGTCACCACGGTGGCCGAGGCCTACCGCCACATCCTGCGCCACGCCCTGCGCCAATTCCTCGCCAACGAAGCCTGCGCGCTGGCGGGAAGCGACGTCGAGGGGCTGCACCGGATGCGGGTCGCCCTGCGCCGTCTGCGCACCGCGCACCGGCTGTTCGCGCCGCTCGTCGCCTCGACCCAGGCCGACCGCTTGGTGGAAGACAGCCGCGCGCTCGCCAAGCAGCTTGGCCCGGCGCGCGGCTGGGACGTCGCCCTGTCGGGCGTCATCGACCCGCTGTCGGCCAGCCCGAAAGCGCCGGAAGGGCTGCCCGCGCTGGCAGCCGCCGCCCGCAGCGCCGGGGCTGGACCCGCGCGCGAGGCGGTCGCCGCCATCCTCGCCCCGCGCTGCACCACCAACGTCCTGGCTCTGGCCGCTTGGTTGGAGGATGGGTTGTGGCTGAGCAACGCCGACGAAACGCGGCGAGCGGCCTTGAACGCCCCCATCGCCAGCGTCGCCGCCGATTGGCTGGCCGCCCGCATGGCCAAGATCGAAAAGGCGCCAAAGATCCCCGACGAGGCCAAGGCGCGGGAAAAGCTGCGGCGGCGCTTGCGCACCCTGCGCTACACGGCGGAGTTCTTTCGCGGCCTTTACCCGGAAACCGCCACCCTGCCCTTCATCGGCGTCGTCGAGGCGCTGTTGCAGGCGCTTGATGCCGATCACGACGCGGCGACCAGCCGCAAGATGCTGGCGGCCCTGCCCGGCGTGGATGCGAAGACGTTGGCCGCAACCGCCGCCTGGATCGACCGACAGGCCGACAAGCGCCGCCGCGCTCTGCCCGATCTGTGGAAACGCTTTCACGACACCCCGGCGTTCTGGGCGTGACCGAGAGCTTGCCGCCGCCTGGTGGCAATCGCTGGCCTTGCGCCTATATCGTCACGGCGGCTTTGTCGGGGCCGAACCTTTGGGCATGATGCCTCTTCCCAACCGGACAGGCTTCGGGTAAAAGAACACACCATGAACAAATTCATCAGCGTCCGTGGCGCGCGGGAACACAATCTAAAGAACGTCGATGTGGATCTGCCGCGCGACGAACTGATTGTCATCACCGGCCTGTCGGGTTCCGGCAAATCGTCGTTGGCCTTCGACACGATTACGCCGAAGGGCAACGCCGTTACGTCGAAAGCCTGTCGGCCTACGCGCGCCAGTTCCTAGAGCTGATGCAAAAGCCCGACGTCGATTCGATTGAAGGGCTGTCGCCCGCCATCTCCATCGAACAGAAAACGACCTCGCGCAATCCCCGCTCCACCGTCGGCACGGTGACGGAGATTTACGATTACATGCGCCTGCTGTGGGCGCGGGTCGGCGTTCCTTACTCCCCCGCCACTGGGCTGCCCATCGAAAGCCAGACGGTCAGCCAGATGGTGGACCGCATCATGGCGATGCCGGAGGGAACGCGCCTGCTGCTGCTGGCCCCCTTCGTGCGCGGTCGCAAGGGCGAGTACAAAAAGGAAATCCAGGATCTCCGCAAACGCGGCTTCCAGCGCGTGCGCGTCGATGGCGCGATGCACGAGATCGACGAGGTGCCCGCCCTCAACAAAAAGCTCAAGCACGACATCGAGGTGGTGGTTGACCGCATCGTCGTGCGCGACGGTCTGGGCAACCGGCTGGCCGATTCGCTGGAAACCGCGTTGGGGCTGGCCGACGGCATTGTTTGGGTGGAAAACGCCGAAACCGCCGAACAAACGGTGTTTTCGCAGAAATTCGCCTGCCCGGTGTCGGGCTTCACCATCCCGGAAATCGAACCCCGGCTGTTCTCCTTCAACAATCCGTTCGGCGCTTGCCCGGCCTGCGACGGGTTGGGCAGCAAGATCTATTTCGACCCGATGCTGGTGGTTCCCGACGAACGGCTGCCGCTGTCCAAGGGCGTGATCGCGCCCTGGGCTGGGTCCACCTCCAAATATTATGACCAGACGCTCGACAGCATCGCCCGCCATTTCGGCGTGGCGATGACGACGCCGTGGGAAGAGTTGCCGGACGTGGTGCGGCAAACCATCCTCTACGGCTCCGGCGAAACGCCGATCACGATGACCTACGAGGATGGGCTGCGCAGCTACCAGACCGCCAAGCCGTTCGAGGGCATCATCAACAATCTGGAGCGCCGTTACCGCGAGACCGACAGCGCATGGTCGCGCGATGAAATGGCGAAATTCCAATCCTCCCAACCCTGCGAGGTCTGCAAAGGCGCGCGGCTGAAACCGGAGGCGTTGGCCGTCAAGGTCCGTGGCCGTCACATTTCCGAGGCGACGGAGCTGTCAATCGCCGAGGCGGCGGCGTGGTTTGGCGAGTTGAACGCGCATCTGCGCCCCAAGGATCAGGAAATCGCTTACCGCATCCTGAAGGAAATCAACGAGCGGCTGGGCTTCCTGAACGCCGTCGGCTTGGAGTATCTGACGCTGGCGCGCGGCTCCGGCACCCTGTCCGGTGGCGAAAGCCAGCGCATCCGCTTGGCCTCGCAGATCGGTTCCGGCCTGACCGGGGTGTTGTATGTGCTGGACGAACCGTCCATCGGCCTGCACCAGCGCGACAACGACCGCCTGCTGGAAACCCTGAAGCGGCTGCGCGACATCGGCAACACGGTGATCGTCGTCGAGCATGACGAGGACGCCATCCGCAGCGCCGATTATCTGGTCGATATGGGGCCGGGCGCCGGGCAGCATGGCGGAACCGTCATCGCCCAAGGCACGCCGGAGGAGGTCTGCCGCCACCCCGACAGCGTGACGGCGCAATTCCTCAACGGAACCCGCTTCGTGCCGATCCCCGAGCGTCGCCGCCCCGGTCATCCCGGCCAATTTCTGGAGGTGACGGGCGCGCGGGCGAACAATCTGAAGAACGTTTCGACCAAGATTCCGCTGGGCACCTTCACCTGCGTCACCGGCGTGTCGGGCGGCGGAAAATCCACCCTCATCATCGAAACGCTCTACAAGGCGGTGGCGCGCAAGCTGATGGGCGCGCGCGAGCATCCCGCCGAACATGATTCGGTGCTGGGCTTGGAGCATCTCGACAAGGTCATCGATATCGACCAGTCGCCGATTGGCCGCACCCCGCGCTCCAACCCGGCGACCTACACCGGGGCCTTCACGCCGATGCGCGACTGGTTCGCCGGATTGCCTGAGGCCAAGGCGCGCGGCTATGGTCCGGGCCGCTTCTCCTTCAACGTCAAGGGCGGACGGTGCGAGGCCTGCCAGGGCGACGGCGTCATCAAGATCGAGATGCACTTTCTGCCCGACGTCTACGTCACCTGCGACGTCTGCCACGGCAAGCGTTACAACCGCGAGACGCTCGACGTCACCTACCGAGACAAGACCATCGCCGACGTCCTCGACATGACGGTGGAAGAGGGCAAGGAGTTCTTCAAGGCGGTGCCGGGCATTCGCGACAAGCTCGACACGCTGGAACGGGTGGGCCTCGGTTACATCCATGTCGGGCAGGCGGCGACCACCCTGTCGGGCGGCGAGGCGCAGCGCGTCAAGCTGTCCAAGGAACTCAGCCGCCGCGCCACCGGACGCACACTCTACATCCTCGACGAACCGACCACCGGGCTGCATTTCGCCGACGTCGAAAAGCTGATGGAGGTTCTCCACGCGTTGGTCGATCAGGGCAACACGGTTCTGGTGATCGAACACAATCTGGAGGTCATCAAGACAGCCGACTGGATCATCGACCTTGGCCCGGAGGGCGGCACCGGCGGCGGCGAGATCGTCGCCGAAGGCACGCCCGAACAGGTCGCCAAGGTCAAGCGCAGCTACACCGGGCGTTATCTGGCGCCCTATCTGGCGGCGGCGAAAAGCAAGGCGCGTGAAGAGGCGTGATGCTAGTCTGACCCTATGCTGAACGATGTCCGCCTGCGCGCGCTCGACACCGTCAAGCGGATCATTCTTGATCGGCTTGCGGGTCGGGAGGCGCGCGTCTTCCTCTTCGGCTCCTGCGCGCGCGGCGACGTGCGGCACTGGAGCGACATCGACGTCGCCATTGATCCGGCGGAGGCGATTCCCGCCGGGCTGATGGCCGACATCGCCGAGGATCTTGACGAAAGCACGGTTCCCTATTTCGTCGATGTGGTGGATCTGACCCACGCCCGGCCCGAGTTCCGCGCGGTTGTTTTGAGCGAGGGCGTCGAATGGACCCGGTCGTGAAAACTGCGCGCTGGCTTCTGGCGCTGCGCGCCGCTATGACGCGCGTGTGACGCAAACTTCTGTTCGTTGGAACCATCCATGACCGACACCCTTCGCCCCGTCCATGTCGTCGGCGGCGGTCTCGCCGGGTCCGAATCCGCGTGGCAAATAGCCGAACGCGGCATCCCCGTCGTCCTGCACGAGATGCGGCCTGTCCGCAAAACCGACGCTCACGACACCGACAAGCTGGCGGAACTGGTCTGCTCCAACTCCTTCCGCTCCGACGACGCCGAATACAACGCGGTCGGCCTGCTGCACGAAGAGATGCGGCGCTGCGGCTCGCTGATCCTGCGTTGCGCCGACGCGCACAAGGTTCCGGCGGGCGGCGCGCTGGCCATGGATCGTGACCATTTCGCCGCCGCCGTGACCGAGGCGATCACCGCCCACCCGCTCATCACCATCGAGCGTGGCGAGGTCGCCGGACTGCCGCCGGAAGACTGGGACAGCGTCGTCATCGCCACCGGCCCGCTGACCTCCCCGCCGCTGGCCGAGGCCATCCGCGCCTTCACCGGCGAAGAATCGCTGGCCTTCTTTGACGCCATCGCCCCGATTGTCTATCTGGAGAGCGTCGATCTGTCGAAGGCGTGGTTCCAGTCGCGCTACGACAAGCCCGGCCCCGGCGGCACCGGCAAGGATTACATCAACTGCGCCTTTGAGAAGGACGATTACCGCGCCTTCATCGACGCGCTGATCGGCGGCGAAAAGGTCGATTTCAAGGAGTGGGAGAAGACCACCCCCTATTTCGAGGGCTGCCTGCCGATCGAGGTGATGGCCGAACGCGGCGTCGACACCCTGCGCTACGGCCCGATGAAGCCGGTCGGCCTGACCAACCCGCACAAGCCCGAACGCCGCCCCTACGCCGTGGTGCAGTTGCGCCAGGACAACGCGTTGGGCACCCTCTACAACCTCGTCGGTTTCCAAACCAAGCTGCGCCACGCCGAACAAGCCCGCATCTTCCGCATGATTCCCGGTCTGGAAAACGCCGAATTCGCCCGGCTGGGCGGTTTGCACCGCAACACCTTCCTGAACAGCCCGCGCCTGCTCGACGGCGCGTTGCGCCTGAAGGCGCAGCCGCGCCTGCGCTTCGCCGGGCAGGTCACGGGCTGCGAGGGCTATGTGGAAAGCGCCGCCGTCGGTCTGCTCGCCGGGCGCTTCGCCGCCGCCGACCGCCTTGGGCAAGATTGCGTCGCCCCGCCGCCGACCACGGCGCTTGGCGCCATCCTCAGCCACATCACCGGCGGGGCGGAGGCGGAAACCTTCCAGCCGATGAACGTCAATTTCGGCCTGTTCCCCCCGGTTGACGACAAAATTCGCGGGCGCGACCGCAAGCTGGCCTACACGCGCCGCGCGTTGGCCGATCTGGCAGCCTGGGTGTAAAATCTTAAACCTTCGACGCCGCCGAACCGCTGATTGCGATTCGGCGGCGTCGTTGCCTTTGAGGTCAGTACCGACCGCGCAGCGCCGCCCAGCCCAAGCGCACATGCCGGAACGGGTGCGGCAACAGCACGCGCGGGGCGAAGACGTCATGGTCGGCTTTGGCGATCACGCCAAGATGCAGGTCGGCCAAAACGGCGGGCAGCAAGGCCGGAAGCGCGGCCTTCGGCAGGCCCCGGCGCAACCGGCGGGCTTGGCTCAAATGCTCCGCCGCCACCCGCGCCACGTCGGCGATCACCGGGCGCAGTTCCGATTTGGAGCGGCCCGCGAACAGATCCTCCGACTGAGCGCCATGCTCGGTCATCCGGTCGGCGGGCAGCAACTGGCGGTGCTGGCGGGCGAGAAAGGGAACGGCGCGCAGAATGCCGGTCAGCGCGTAGGCGATGCCGACATGCCGACCGACGGCCATCGCCTGCTCGCTCCGCACGTCGAGAATCTCAAGCGCCAATTGCACCAGCGGCGCGCCGGTGACGTCGGCGTAATTGACCAGACAGGTCAGGTCGGCGGGCGGCGTGTCGTCGAGATCGGCCTCGCGCGCGTCGATCAGCCGATCAAACAGAGACCGACTGAGGCTCAAGGTCTTTGCCGCCTCCGCCAACGGGTCCATCACGGCGTGGCGCGGTACGGGTCCGTCCTCATAGACAGCCTCGACGCCGTCGCGCCAGAATTGGAGCCGCATCTGACCAAGGATTGGTTCGCTGACGACTTCACGGGTCTTGGCGATTTCCACGTTGAAGGCGTGCAGCGCAAACAACGCCTCGCGCCGATCTTCTGGAGCGAAGAGTCCCGTCAAGAAATGATCGTTGTCGTGTTTTCGGACCGCCCGCCCGCAATAGGACAGGTCGGTCGTTGCCGTCGCCATGGGAATCCCGATTGGAAAAAAGAAAGGTGGTGTGGTTTGGAACGTAAGACAAATCCTCAGTCCAAGCCCATATTAAACGCGGAAGGCCACACCGCCAGCCCCGACGCGCAGCAGGCAAGGTTTCCCATGACCGATTTCAACCTCGCCCCGGCCAAACCCCGCAAGCCCAATCCGGTCGCCCGCAAGGACGAGAGTGGGGAAAATTTCCCCGTCGCCTCCCGCCTGCTGCCCAAGCGTCTGCGCCCGCACGTCATGGCCTTTTACCGTTTCCTGCGGCTGGCCGACGACATCGCCGACGACGCGGATCTGGAGCCGGAAACCAAGCTGTCCTATCTGGAGGCGCTGGAACGGACCTTGACCTCGGGCCAGGCCAAGCACGCCTATCTGAAACCGGCGCTGGATCTGCGGGACAGCCTGCAAGCCACCGGAGTCAGCGACCGCCACGCGCGCCAAGTGTTGCGCGCCTTCCGCCGCGACGCGGTCGGCGCCCGCTGCCACAGTTGGAGCGATCTTCTGCTCTATTGCCGTTATTCCGCCAACCCGGTCGGGCGCTATCTGCTGGAGTTGCACGGCGAGGGAATCGCCGCCGGCATGGCGTCCGACGCGCTGTGCGCCGCCTTGCAGGTGTTGAACCATCTTCAGGACGCGCGCGACGATTGGACGCTGTTGGGACGCTGCTACATCCCGTTGGTCTGGTTCGACGAGGCGGGCATCAGCGTGGAGAAGCTGGTCGAGCCGCAGAGCGATCCGCGTCTGCGCGCGATCTTCAACCAAACCCTTGATAAGACGGACGATCTTTTGGCGGACGCCGCCGCTCTGCCCGGCCTGATCCAGCATCGCGGCCTGCGGCTGGAGGCCTCGGTCATCCTCAGCGTCGCCGAAGCGCTGTCGCGGCGGCTGCGCGCGCACGACCCGTTGAAGACCCGCGTCGAGCTTGGCCCGCATCACAAGCTGCTGGCCGTGGCGCGGGGGCTGGCGCGAAGCGTCACCGCCTCCTAAACTCCGGGGCCGCGTTCGCTCGAACGTCCGGTTTGATCGTCGGCCCAGGATGTCTCGCGCATGATCAGCCCTTTGACCCACGCGGCCACGCCGCCGTGCGCCGAATCGCCCTCCATGGTCGCCCAACGGTCGGGAAGCAGCTTTTATTGGCCGATGCGCCTGCTGCCGCGTTCCAAACGCGCGGCGATGTTCGCCATTTACGCCTTTTGCCGCCGCATCGACGACATCGCCGACGAACCCGGTTCCCCAGCGGCCAAGCGCGCCGCGCTGGCGGAATGGCGGCGCGACATTCACGAGATTTACAGCGGCGGCGCGGCGACCAACCCCATCGCCGCCGCCTTGAAGGACTCCATCGACCGCTATGGCCTGCCGCGCGCCGAGTTGGACGCGCTGATCGACGGCATGACGATGGACGTCGGCGCAGGCTTGCGCGCGCCCGATCTGGCGACCCTGCGGACCTATTGCCGCCGCGTCGCCGGAGCCGTCGGGATGCTGGCGATTCGCGTCTTCGACCGCGCCGATTCGGACACCGAGGCCTTCGCGCTGGCCTTGGGCGAGGCGCTGCAACTGACCAACATTCTGCGCGACCTGAGCGAAGACGCGGCGCTGGGGCGGCTCTATTTGCCGCGCGAGGCGCTGGCGCTGGCGGGCATCCACACCCAGATCCCGGAGGAGGCTTTGGCCCACCCCAACCTCGCCCGCGCCTGCGAGGCGGTGGCCGATCTGGCGGAGGCTGATTTCGCCGACGCGCGCGACGCCATCGCGGGCAAGACCGGCGGATCGCTGTGGGCGGCGGTGGCGATGATGGTGCTGTATCACCGGCTGCTGCGGCGTCTGCGGGCGCGCGGCTGGCGCGATCCGTCCGAACGCGTGCGGGTCGGTCGGCGGGAAAGCGCCTGGGTCGCCCTGCGCTGCCTGCTCGGCTCCCCGCCCGCCGCCTGAACGACGCGCCCATCATGACCACCTGTCATGTGATCGGGGCCGGGCTGGCCGGGTTGGCCGCCGCGCTGCGGCTGGCCGAGTCGGGTCGGCGAGTCGCGCTGTACGAGCAGGCACCGCAGGCGGGCGGGCGCTGCCGGTCCTTTTACGACGCCACGCTCGACCGCATGATCGACAATGGCAGCCACATGGCCCTCAGTGGCAACCATGCGCTGGTCGATTATGCCCGGCGCAGCGGGGCCGGGGACGCGCTGACGGCGCTGCGCCCCGCCGCCTTCCCTTTCCTGGACCAGCGTGACGGCGCGCTCTGGACGTTGCGCCCCGGCGGGCTGTGGCTGTTCGACGAGGCCCGGCGGGTTCCAGGCAGCCGCCCTTGGCAGTATCTGGCGGCGCTGCGCGCGGTGGTCGCCGGAGCAAACCGCACCATGGATCAAGCCCTGCCGCCCGGCGGGCCGCTGCACGAGCGGCTGTGGCGACCACTGGCCGTATCGGCGCTGAACGGCCCGACGGCGCGCGTCTCAGCCCGCCTGTTCGGCGCGGTGATGCGGGACACGCTGCTGCGCGGCGAGGCGGCGTGCCGTCCGTTGGTCGCGCCGCGTGGGTTGACCGCCGCCTTCGTCGATCCGGCCTTGCGCTGTTTGGCGGCGCTGGGGGCAGATGTGCGGCTGGGCGCGCGGGTGGATGCCCTGCGCTTTGACGATGGAGGCTTTGACGGCGCGCGGGTGGTTGGCCTGTCGGTCGGCGGCGCGGCGGTGGATCTGCCCCCCGGCGAGTCGGTGATCCTCGCCGCGCCCGCCTGGGCGGCGGAGCGGTTGGTTCCCGGTCTGACCGTGCCGCCGCCCGGCCCGGCCATCGTCAACGTCCATTACCGGCTCGACGAATCGGCGCGCTTACCCGGCGGCCTGCCTTTTCTGGGGTTGATCGGCGGACAGGCCGAATGGCTGTTCGCGCGGGAGGACGTCGTCGCCGTCACCGTTAGCGACGCCGACGCCCTGGCCGACCAACCCGCCGAGGCCATCGCCGCCCGGCTGTGGCGCGACGTCGCCGCCGCGTTGCGGCTTGATGGCCCGATTCGCCCCTATCGGGTGGTGAAGGAACGCCGGGCGACCCCCGACCAAGCGCCCGACTCGGTTTTGCGCCGCCCGCCGACCCGCACCCGCTGGGGCAATCTGACGCTGGCCGGGGACTGGACGGACACCGGGCTTCCGGCCAGCCTGGAAGCCGCCGTTCGTTCGGGCGACCGCGCGGCAAAGCTCATACTTTCAGCCCGTTGATGCGCTTTCCGGCAGTCTAGAGCGTTTCCAGACTTCACATCGTTGCGCCTTCGGCCTATTTGGTCGGGTGGAGGCGCCGCGCTCCCAAGGCACGGCCCGGAAGGACATTTCAAGAAGAGAGGGTTTCGACATGGCGTTTGAACTTCCGCCGCTCCCCTACGCGTATGACGCTCTGGCCCCGTACATTTCGGAACAGACGCTGCGCCTGCACCACGGCAAGCATCACCAGACCTACGTCACCAACCTGAACAACCTGACCAAGGATTCGCCCTTGGCCGAGGCCAGCCTGGAAGACGTCATCAAGCAGACGGTCGGCGACGCCACCAAGGTCGGCATTTTCAACAACGCCGCCCAGATCTGGAACCACACCTTCTTCTGGCAGAGCCTGAAGAAGGACGGCGGCGTCATCCCGGCGGCGCTGGAAGCCCGCATCGTCGCCGATTTCGGCAGCGTGGAGAAGTTCAAGGAAGAGCTGACCCAGGCCGCCCTGACCCAGTTCGGTTCCGGCTGGGCGTGGCTGTACGAAGAGAACGGCACGCTGAAGGTCGGCAAGACCGGCAACGCCGACACCCCCTTCGCCCACGGCAAGAAGCCGCTGTTCACCATCGACGTCTGGGAACACGCCTATTACGTCGATTTCCAGAACCGCCGCGCCGATTTCGTGAAGGCGGTCATCGACCACCTTGCGAACTGGGATTTCGCCGCCGAACAGCTCGGCGTCTGATCTAGAAGCGTGCGTTGAAAATGGCAAAGGCGTCCCGGTTGGGACGCCTTTGTTGTTTCTGGCCGAGCGATTGAGCCGCGCCGCGTCACACCGGCAGCATCGCCACAGCGACCCGCCGCCCTTCGGCCAGCAGGACGTTGTAGGTCCGGCAGACCGCGCGGCTGTCCATGAACTCGACAACGATGCCCGCCGCGCGCAACTCCTGGCGCAGGGCCTTCGGCACGAACCGCATCGTCGGGCCGGTGCCGAGCAACAGAAGCTCCACTTTCGGCTCCGCCGCGACGATCTCCGCGAAATCGGCGGCGGTCAGCGCGGCCATATCCGCGCTGACGTCCGGGCCGACGCTCCACGGCAACGTGCGGTCGGGCAGCACGATGACCGCCCCGACCCACCAGCGCCCGGACACACAGAACTGCCCCTCGCCATAACCGTCGATGACCTGACGGTCAGACGAGATCATCGGTGTGATGTCGGCCATGGGGCAGTCCTTTCCGACGACGCCGCGCTTAGGGCGTCGTCGGGGCGTTGGTGGGCTGAACGTCCGGCGCGCCGCGACGCAGGCGGTTTTCGCCGAGGAACAGCAGGATCGGCGCGGCGATGAAGATGGACGAGGTGGTGGCGATGAACACGCCGAGCAGCAGCACGATGCCGAAATCCTGCAAGGCCTCGCCGCCGAACAGCGCCAGCGGAATGACCGACAGGAAGGTGCACATCGAGGTGCCGAGCGTGCGGTTCAGCGTCTCGTTGATCGACAGGTCGATCAGGTCGCGCAGCGGCATCTTCTTGTAGATGCGCAGATTTTCGCGCATCCGGTCATAGACCACGACCTTGTCGTTGATCGAATAGCCCATGATGGTCAGGATCGCGGCGACCGCCACCAGATTGAACTGCAAGCCGGTGACGGCGTAAAAGCCGACGATCTTGGTGATGTCGAGCAGCAGCGTCACCACCGCGCCCAAGCCGAATTGCCATTCAAAGCGGAACCAGATGTAGAGCAGCATCGCCAGCATGGCGAGGCCGAGCGCCATCATGCCGTTGGCGAACAGCTCACCACTGACCGAGGCGCCGACCGCTTCGACGCGGCGGACCTGGGTGCCGGGAACGGCGGTGGCCAGCGTGGAGCGCACCTTGTCGGCGGCGACCTGCTGGGCGGCGTCGTCGCCGGTCTGGCGCTCCAGGCGGATCAAGACGTCTTGATTCGATCCGAACTCCTGCAACGCCACCTGCCCCATGCCAAGCCCGGTCAGGGTGTGGCGCAGCGAGGCGAAATCGGTGGCCTGCGGCGTGCGGGCTTCGATGACGATGCCGCCACGGAAGTCGATGCCGTAATTCAGCCCCGGATGGAAGAACAGGATCAACGAGGCGATGGACAGGAACGCCGACGTGATAAGGCCAGCGTACCGGCCGTTCATGAAGGGGATCTTGGTGTTGTCGGGGACCAGGCGAAGCCGGAACATGGAATTACCTCCTCAAACCGGCAGCGCGGTGGGCCGCGTCTGGCGCAGCCATGTCACCATCATCAGGCGCACCAGCACCGTGGCGGTGAACATGGAAATCAGGATGCCGAAGGTGATGGTGACGGCGAAACCCTTGATGGTGCCAGTGCCGAAGATGAACAGCAGCGCCATCTTGATCGCCGTCGTCAGGTTGGAATCGACGATGGTGCTGTAGGCCCGGCTGAACCCGGCCTCCATCGAGGCGAACACGCCCCGGCCCTTCTTCGTCTCTTCGCGGATGCGCTCGTTGATGAGGATGTTGGCGTCCACCGCCAGCCCCAGCGTCAACAGCACGCCCGCGATGCCCGGCAGGGTCAAGGTGGCCTGCAGAAGCGACAAGGCCGCCAGCGTCAGCACGATGTTGATGAGCAGGGCGAAGCAGGCGAAGGCGCCAAACAGCCCATAGGACGCGATCATGTAGACGCAGACCATCACGAAGCCGACGACCACAGCCGTCAGACCGGCGCGGATCGAATCGGCGCCCAGATCGGGGCCGACCGTGCGCTCTTCGATCACCTTCAACGGCGCGGGCAAGGCGCCCGCGCGCAACAGCACCGCCAAATCGTTGGCCGACGCCGCGGAAAAATTGCCGCTGATCTGGCCGCGACCGCCGGTGATCGGCTCGCGGATGACCGGGGCGCTGATGACCTTGTTGTCGAGCACGATGGCGAAGGGACGACCGACATTCGCCTTGGTGATTTCGGCGAAACGGTTGGCTCCGACGCTGTTGAACTCGAAATTCACCACCCACTCGCCGCTCTGCGAGTTGGTGGAGGCCGTCGCGTTCTTCAGGGTGGCGCCATCCACCTCGACCTTCTTGCGGATGACGTAAGAGGTCTGGCCGCGTCCGCCTTCGCTCGACGGCAGAATCTCCGATCCCGGAGGGGCGCGGCCCGTCGAGGGATCGGCGCTGCTGTCCACCAGACGGAAGGTCATCTTCGCCGTGGTGCCGAGCAACCGCTTGACGCGGTCGGGATCCTCGACACCGGGAAGCTGGACCAGGATGCGGTCGGTTCCCTGACGGGCGATGGTCGGCTCGTTCACGCCGGTCTCGTCGATGCGGCGGCGAACGATTTCGATGGATTGCTCAATGGCCTGGGTGGCGCGGTCGCGCAGGGCGACCTCGCTCAAGGCCACCGTCACCGTCGGGCCGTTGACCGACACCGCGATGTCGGGCTGCCCACCGGCCATGGTCACGCCGCCGACCGGGTTGGACAGGCCACGCAGGGCCTTCACCGCGTCGTCGGCCTGAGCAAGGTCGCGAAGCTGAACGGTCACGCCGCGATCAGCGGCGGTGATGGCGGTGTAACCGACGTTGGCGGTGCGCAACTGCTGCCGCGCCCCGTCCACCAGCCCTTCGACCCGGTCACGGATGACCGTGACCATATCGACTTCGAGCAACAGATGCGATCCGCCGCGCAGGTCGAGACCCAGCGCCACCCGGCTGTTGGCGTACCAACTTGGCAGACTGGCCAGCGTCTCGCGGCCCAGGAAGTTCGGCAGCATCACGATGAACCCGGCGACGCAGGTCGCCACGATCATATAAATCTTCCAGCGCGAAAAATAGAGCATGCGTCACTCGAATCCGATTGGACGACCGGCCAAGCCGGGTTACTTGCGGCCCAACAGCTTGCCAAGGAACCCACCGGCGCCGGGCGCCTCGTCGGTCTTGGCGGCGCCGTCGGCGGGGGCGGCGGTTTCGCCGGGCTTGCCGCTGGCCGGTTCGGTCTTGGCGAGCACGAGGTTGACCGTCGAGCGCACGCAGCGCACGCGGACATTTTCGGCGATTTCGACGGTCAGCTCGTCGTCCGGGCCGACCTTGTTCACGACGCCGATGATGCCGCCGCCGGTCACGACGCGATCACCGCGACGGATGGCCGACAGCATGGCCTTGTGCTCCTTCATCTTCTTTTGCTGCGGACGGATCAGCAGGAAATAGAAGACGACGAAGATCAGAATCAGCGGCAGAAACTGCACAATCATGTCACCACCGGCAGCGGGCGCGGCGGTCTGTGCATAAGCCGTCGAAACGAACATCTGGGAGCTCCTTTTGGGTTGGTCTCGCGCGGGGTTCGGCGTTCCGCCGGGACGTCGCGACTATAGCCGCCCATGCTTGGGATGCAACGGTGATGCGCCGTCATCCGGGGTTTGGCGGCGGCTTGTGCGCCCGCACCGCTGTGATACCGTGCGGGCGCGTCGCAAAGATGGCGGCGCGGACGCCCGGTTTCCATGAAAATTCGCGCAGAGGCGCCAGGAAAACGATGCCAGACGACTCTTTAATCCCGCTCTTGACCCGCATCGCCGACGCGCTCGACCGTCTGGCCCCGCCGCCGCCGGTCGCGCTCGACATCGCCGCCGCCGACGCCTTCGTCTGGCACACCGACCCTGATCGGCTGGAGCCGGTGCCCTCGGTCAACCGGGTGGACATCGCCCTGTTGCAGGGCGTGGAGCGGCAGCGCGACATCCTGTTGGACAACACCCGGCGTTTCGCGGGCGGTCTGCCCGCCAACAACGCCCTGCTGTGGGGATCGCGCGGCACCGGCAAAAGCTCTCTGGTCAAGTCGATCCACGCCGTGGTGTGCCAGGAGCGTCCGAACGAGCTGGCGCTGGTGGAAATCCACCGCGAGGACATCCCCACCCTGCCCCGCCTGCTGACCCGGCTGAAGGGCGAGGCCCGCCGCTTCATCCTGTTTTGCGACGACCTGTCCTTTGACCATGACGACGCGCATTACAAGTCGCTGAAAGCGGTTCTGGACGGCGGGATCGAGGGTCGGCCCGACAATGTGGTGTTCTACGCCACGTCGAACCGTCGCCATCTGATGCCGCGCGACATGATCGAGAATGAACGATCCACCGCCATCAACCCGGCGGAAGCGGTCGAGGAGAAGGTCTCGCTGTCCGACCGTTTCGGCCTGTGGCTGGGCTTCCACAATTGCGACCAGACCACCTATTTCGCGATGATCGAGGGCTACGCCCGCCATTTCGGCTTGGAGATCGCCACCGAGCAGCTCCACGCCGAAGCGGTCGAATGGTCGGTCACGCGCGGCAGCCGGTCGGGCCGCGTCGCGTGGCAGTTCATCCAGGACCTGGCGGGCCGTCTCGGAACGCCCCTTCGCTGACCGGCTTGCGGTCCATCTGGCCGCTGGGGTCCACCGCTTGGCTGCCCTTGCGCAGCTCGAAATGAAGCTGCGGGCTGGTGACGGAGCCGGTTTGGCCGACCCGGCCCACCGTTTGCCCGCGCTTCACCGTCACCCCGCGCTCCACCTCGATCCGGTCGAGGTGGGCGTAGGCGGTGATCCAGCCGTCGGCGTGCTTCAGCAGCAGCAGATTGCCAAAGCCGCGCAGCTCGTTCCCGGCGTAGGCGACGACGCCATTGTCGGCGGCGACCACCGCCGCGCCCTTGCTGGCGGCGATGTTCAGCCCGTCATTGTGCAAACCGTCGGGCTTGGGCCCATAACCGGAAATCAAACGCCCCTTGACCGGCCACAGGAAACGCGCGCCGCCACGTGGGGGCGGCGCGGCGTCCGGCTTGGCTTCGGCGGGTTTGGCCTCTGGCTTGGCGGGGTCGGTCTTGGTGGGATCGGTCTTGGCGAAATCCGGTTTTGACGGCGGCGGCGGCGGAACGCCGGCGATTTCGGTCGGCGGCGCTTCGGCGGGCGCGGCGTTGCGTCCGGCGGGCAGGTTGGGCGGAGTCGGGGCTGCCGCCGAGGCGGCGGGCGCAGCCGGAACCGAAGACGCGGCGGCGTCCGCCGTCGTCTCGGGCTTGTGGCTCGGCGCGCGCAGATTGGTCGGTCCCTGCCCCGGTTGATAGGCCATTTCGGGTTCGGACACGCCCGCCGCCGGAGCCGTCGCCGCGCTCACCCCCATGGAGGGTTTGGTCAAGGGAATCGGCGCTCCGGCCACGCCGCCGCTTGGCCCAGGAGGGGGCGCGGAGTCCGCCGCCGCTGGAGCGGAGGGAGCGAGCGGAGCCAGAGCCGCCGCGCCGGGCGGCGCCAATTCGGCGGCCTGGATCGACGAACGTCCAGCCCCACGCCCGGACGACGGCGCTGTTGCGGTCGCCGGGGACGGCGCCTCGGCCACCATCGCGCCCGTGGCCGGAGCCTTGATGTCCGGCGTGCCGGTCGCCGGGCGGTTGTCCGCGCCGGGCAAACGCAGCGCCTGCCCGGCCTGCACCGCGAAGGGCGCCGTCAGACCGTTCAGCCGCGTCAATTCGCTGACGTCCACATTGTTCATGCGGGAAATGCCGTACAGCGTGTCGCCGCGCTGGACGATGTATTGCCGGGCGGTCGGTAGGACCAGCCGCTGACCGGCTTCCAGCTTGTAGGGCGGCGAGAGGCGATTCGCTTCGATCAGGTCGCGCAGCGGCACATTGTGGCGGCGCGCGACGGTGTAAGCGCTGTCGCCCTTCTGCACCATGATGGCGCCGCCCGTCGACTCCGGCGTGCCGCCGCTTCCCATGTTGACGACGGGGGCCAGCCCGCCGACCCGTTCGCAGGCGGCCAGCGCCAGAACGATCAGCGAGGCGGCGGCCAAACGTGAGGCGCGGCGCGCGGAGCGCCCAAGCGGAGTCGGGCAAGCGGCGGAGGTCATGCGGAACGAACCTGTTGCGGCGGGTCGGACAGCAGCGGAACGAAGCGAACGGGCCACAGATCCTCCCGAAGAATACCGGAATCGGTGCGCCGGAAGCGGACCATCGTCTGTTCACGATAATCCCCGCCCAGCGGAATGACCATGACACCACCAACGGCGAGTTGATCCGTCAAGTCTTTTGGCGGCTCCTGCCCCCCGGCGGCCGTCACCAGCACACGGGAAAACGGCGCCTGTTGCGGCCAACCACGGGTTCCATCACCCAGACGAGTCGTGATGTTGCCGATGTTCAGCAGACGAAACCGGCGTTCCGCCTCGTTCAACAGGGGGCGCAGACGCTCGATGGTGAAGACCCGGCGGCAGAGCTGCGCCAGGACCGCCGCCTGATACCCCGATCCGGTGCCGATCTCCAGCACCAGATGACGGGGGTGCAATTCCAGCGCCTGCGTCATAAGCGCCACGATCAACGGTTGGCTGATCGTCTGGCCGCAGTCGATGGGAAGCGCCATGTCGTCCCAGGCATGATCCTGAAAGGCGTCCGGCACAAACACATCGCGCGGGATCCTTTCGATGGCGCCGAGGATGGACGTGTCGGTCACGCCCGCCCCACGAAGCGCCATCAGCAAACGGATCTTGCGCGCGTCTGTGCTCACACAAAGGCCTGTTTCAGTGTCCGCAAGGTCGGCGTGTGGGTCAAATCAAGGAACACCGGCGTGATCGAGATCCCGCCGTTGAACACGGTGTAAATGTCGGTGTCCTCGGCCACGTCGGCCTCGCCGCGCAAGGTGCCAATCCAGAAATAGGTCTTGCCGCGCGGATCGACCCGCTCGATCAGTTCGTCGCCGATTTTGCGTTTGCCGTGCCGCACCACCCGCACGCCTGTGACCTCATCCGCCGGGCAAGCCGGGAAATTGACGTTCAGCAGGACGTTTTTCGGCCACGCCACCGTCACCGCCTTGCGCACCACGTCGGCGCCATGGGCGATGGCCGCCGACCAGTCGATGGGGTTGCCGGTTTCGTAATGCTGGCTCATGGCGATGGCGGGAACGCCGAGCAGCGTCGCCTCCATCGCGGCGGCGATGGTGCCGGAATAGGTCACGTCCTCGCCGATGTTGGAGCCTTGGTTGACGCCGGACAGGACCAGCGTCGGACGGGCGTCCTTCATCACATGGTTGATCGCCAGCAGCACGCAATCGGTCGGCGTGCCGTCCACCGTGAAGCGGCGGTCGTCCAGCTTGCGCAGGCGCAGGGGCCGGTTGATGGTCAGCGAATGGCTGGCCGCCGACTGCTCCATCTCCGGCGCCACCACCCACACGTCGTCGGACAGGGAGCGGGCAATGGCCTCCAGCACCTTCAGCCCTTGGGCGTGGATGCCGTCGTCGTTGGTGACGAGGATGCGGGTTTTCGACAGGTCGAGCGGCAAAACGAACATCAGGCGGAAATCCTCTCCATGCCGCGCATGTAGGGGCGAAGGGCGTCGGGAACCAGGATCGAGCCGTCGGGCTGCTGGTAATTTTCCAACACCGCGATCAAGCAACGCCCGACCGCCACACCCGACCCATTGAGGGTGTGCAGGAATTGAGTTTGTTTCTCGCCCTTCGGACGGCAACGGGCCTTCATGCGGCGGGCCTGGAAATCACCGCAATTCGACACGCTGGAGATCTCGCGGTAGGCGTTCTGCCCCGGCAGCCAGACCTCGACGTCGTAGGTCTTGCGCGAGGAAAAGCCCATGTCGCCGGTGCACAGCACGATGGTGCGGTAGGGCAGCCCCAGCCGCTCCAACACCGTTTCGGCGCAGCGGACCATGCGCTGATGCTCGGCCTCCGACTGTTCGGGCGTGGTCAGCCCGACCATTTCAACCTTCCAAAACTGATGCTGGCGGATCATGCCGCGCGTGTCGCGCCCCGCCGATCCGGCTTCGGCGCGGAAGCAGGGGGTCAGCGCCGTGTAACGCAACGGCAACTCCTCGCTGGCGACGATCTGGTCGGCGACAAGATTTGTCAGCGGCACTTCAGACGTCGGAATCAGGTAATGATCCGATCCGGTGGTCTTGAACAGATCCTCTTCAAACTTCGGCAACTGGCCGGTGCCGAACAGGGCGGTGTCGCGCACCATCAACGGCGGGGCGATTTCGGTGTAGCCGTGCTCCGACGTGTGGATGTCGAGCATGAAGTCGGCCAGGGCGCGCTCCAGACGGGCCAGCCCGCCCTTCAGCACGGTGAAGCGGGCGCCCGACATGCGGGCCGCCGCCTCGAAATCCATCAGGCCCAGCGCCTCGCCCAGCTCGTAATGCTGCTTGGCGTCGGCGATGGCGGGCGGCGTTCCCCAGCGGCGGATCTCGACGTTGGCGGTCTCGTCCGGCCCGTCCGGCACATCGTCGGCGGGGATGTTGGGCAGACCGGCGAGCAGCGTGTCGAGTTCGGCGCCCAGACGGCGCTCCTCCTCCTCCACCTGGGGCAGACGGTCCTTCAGGGCCGCCATCTCGTCCAGGATCGGCTGGGCGTCGCGCCCCTCGCGCTTGGCGAGGCCGATTTCCTTGGCCGCCTCGTTCCGGCGGGCCTGCATGTCCTGCAACTGGGTCTGCGCGGCGCGGCGGCGGCTGTCCAGGTCGATCACCGACGACGACAACGCCGCCAATCCCCGGCGGCCAAGGCCACGGTCGAAGGCTTCGGGATTCTCTCGGATGGCGCGAAGGTCGTGCATGGCTCGGACAGACTGCGAATGGGTGGGAGGTTGGTTATACGGCGCGGCTCCCCGAAGATCCAGCGCAAGGCCGGAGCGACGGTGGTTCTGCGCTCCCGGCATGGCCGCCACGCCGATGCAGCCTTGGACAGCGGCGGAAGGTCGCGCCACTGTCGATCCTGCCGCGTTGCAGCGGAGAACCGGGACCGAAGGGAACACGCGCGTGCGCGACGGAGTTGAGGCGGCCTATCTGGAGGCCGGAACCGCCGCCTATCGGTCGGCCAGCCGCATTCTGTTCGTCGCGGGTTTTTCCACCTTCGCCACGCTCTATTGCGTGCAGCCGTTGATGCCGGATTTTGTGCGTGAGTTTGGCGTCACCCCGGCGGAATCGAGTCTGACCCTGTCGCTCAGCACCGGGCTGCTGGCGGTGGCGTTGCTGATCGCCGGGGCCTTGTCGGACGGGATCGGGCGCAAGCCGGTGATGGTGGCGGCCCTGCTGGCGTCGGGGTTGCTGGGAATCGTCGGCGCGGTGATGCCGGATTGGCACGGATTCCTGATCCTGCGCGCGCTGGAGGGAATCGCCCTCAGCGGTCTGCCCGCCGTGGCCATGGCCTATGTTTCTGAAGAGGTTGACCCCAAATCCGCCGGGGTGGCCATGGGCCTCTACATCGGCGGAACGGCGATGGGCGGCATGTCGGGCCGGGTGATGACCGCGCTGGTCGCCGATCTGGGCAATTGGCGGATCGCCGTCGGGCTGGTCGGCGCCCTGGGCGTGGTCGCGGCGCTGACGGTGTGGAAGGCGCTGCCGCCGTCGCGCCATTTCGTGCGGCGACCGTCGGGGTTGCGCGCCCTGGCGCAGTCCTGGCGCGGGCTGTTGAGCGACCGGGGCATCCTCGCTTTGTTCTCGTTGGGCTTCCTGCTGATGGGCGGTTTCGTCACCGCCTTCAACTACATCGGCTTTCGGCTGACCGCTCCGCCCTTTGAGCTGCGCCCAGCCTTGGTTGGGGCGGTGTCCATCGTCTATTGCTTCGGCATGGTCAGTTCGCCGCTGTTCGGCTGGCTCGCCGGACGCTTTGGCAACGACCGCACGTTGGTGGCGGCGGTGCTGCTGATGATCGCCGGGCTGGCCGTGTTGGAGTTGGACCATCTTGCGACGATGTTGATCGGCATCGCGCTGTTCACCTTCGCCTTTTTCGGCGCGCACTCCATCGTGTCCGCCTGGATCGGCCAGCGCGCCCAAACCGCCCGTGGTCAGGCGTCGTCGATGTATCTGTTCTGCTACTACATGGGATCGACGGTGGCCGGAACGTTGGGCGGGCTGTTCTGGCACGGCTATGGCTGGACCGGGGTGGCGCTGTTCATCGGCGGGTTGCTGTCGGTCGCCGCGCTGGTCGCCTTCGGCCTGCTGCGCCGCCGTTGAGCCACAGCTTTTGGGGGTGCGACAACGGAACGCCGCACGCGTTCGCGTTTTCTTAAAAGGTCTCGCCCGATCCTGACCGCGCACGAGGCAAATCGGCGACGGCCCATGACCCATCTGACCGTTTACCGCGACCATGACCCGTTCTTCCCGGAACTGGCGACCCGAGATCTCATTGTTTTGGTTGGGCATCTGGCCATGACCGGCATTCTGTTCGAACGCTGGGCCGCCAGCCATTCCCTGCCCCACGACGCCGGAAGCGAGGATGTGCTCGCCGCCTACGCGACGGACGTCGCGCGCTTGCAAGCCGCCCGTGGTTACAAGACGGTTGACGTCGCCCGCGTGCCGCGCGGCGTCGCCAACGCCGCCGACTTGCGCGCCAAATTCCTTGACGAACACACCCACAGCGAGGATGAAGCCCGCTTTTTCGTCGAAGGCAGCGGAGCGTTCTATTTGCACATTGACCGTCGGGTGTTCCGCATCGTTTGCGAGACCGGCGACCTGTTGAGCGTTCCGGCGGGGGTGAAGCACTGGTTCGACATGGGGCCAGATCCCCATTTCACCGCGATCCGCTTTTTCAAGCGCCCGGACGGCTGGGTGGCCGAACCGACTGGCACCGACATCGCCACGCGCTTTCCCAAATATGACGGTCTCCCCGCCTCGCCCCGCTGAAACCGCGCCCGCATCGCAAAAAATTCACTTGAATTGCCGCGCAAAAAGCGTATTTCAGGGATCGAACGACGCACCCGCACGTGCCTATGGCCCTCTGTGGTTATGCTACGACGTACCGCGTCCTTTTTGGAAGAACCGGCCATTCCAGTGGGTCGGTCCCGAGAGGGAGGTTAGTATGTGTGCTGCCCACGGTGGGGCTTTGAGACGGTAGCCCTGTAGCCGGAAATCGACGCGCTGTTGCCCGGAGCTTCGCAGCCTGGGGCCGTGCCCGAACCGGCTTTTTCCGTCTTCCCCCCCTATCCGAACAATTCGTTGATCCCCGCATCGCAACGCCATTCCTGTCTTCAGGGTTTGGCGCGGCGTCGGCGGATCGCCGTCTGCTCACTGAACCGGATTGAAATCCGCGTTCAGGGTATGGAGTGCGCCATGGGCTTCCTGCGTTCCCGTTCCGCCGTCACCCCGCTGCGCCGCAACACGCTGGCCACGGTGTCCCTGTCCACCGCCCGCCGGACCAGCGTCGTTCGGCGGTCGCCCCTGCATCGCCCGGAAGAGCCGATGCATTGCGTTCGCCCCGGCGTTCTGGCCGACACCGCCCACAGCTTCGTCACCGCCTTTGACGCGACGACGGAGTCCGTTGGGCGCGGCGGCGATGTGCTCTACGCCGTAAAGTGCAACCCGGAACCGGCGGTTCTGCGCGCCCTGTGGGCGGGCGGCGTGCGCCATTTCGACGTCGCCTCCCCCGGCGAAATCCGCCTGATCCGCCAGATGTTCCCGGACGCGACGCTGCATTACATGCACCCGGTCAAGGGGCGTCAGGCGATCCGCGCCGCTTACGAGCAATATGGCGTCCGCGACTTCGTGCTCGACAGCGCGGAAGAACTGACCAAGATCCTGGAGGAGACCGGCCACGCCGCCGATCTTGGCCTAATCGTTCGTCTGGGGCTGCCCAAGGGCAACGCCGTCTATGACCTGTCGGGCAAGTTCGGCGCGGCGATGAACGAGGCGGCGGAGCTGCTGCGCGCCGCCCGCGCCGTCGCCGCCCGCGTTGGCGTCTCCTTCCATGTCGGCTCGCAGATGCTGGACCCGTCCGCCTATGAGCGGGCGTTGGAATTGGCCGGGCGCGTGATCGCCGACTCCGGCGTCGCCATTGACCTGCTGGACGTCGGCGGCGGCTTTCCGGTGTCCTATCCGGGAGTCACCCCGCCGCCGCTGGGCGACTTCATGGCCGCCATCGCGCGTGGCGTCCAGGCGCTCGACCTGCCCGACCATTGCCGCGTCTGGTGCGAGCCGGGCCGCGCCCTGGTGGCGCCCGGCGTCTCGCTGGTCGTTCAGGTGGTCAAGCGCCGGGGGAGCGAGCTGTTCATCAACGACGGCGTCTATGGCGCGCTCTCCGACGCCGGGGTTCCTGGCTTCCGCTTTCCCGCCCGCCTGATTCGCCCCTTCGCGGCGATGACCGACGCGGCGGACGAAGGTTTCAGCTTTTACGGCCCGACCTGCGACAGCGCCGACAAGATGAACGGCCCGTTCTTTTTGCCGTCGGACATCCAGGCCGGGGATTGGATCGAGCTTGGCCAACTGGGCGCCTATGGCTCCTGTTTGCGCACGGCCTTCAACGGATTCGATCAAGCCCGCGTGGTCGAAGTGGCGGACGCGCCGCTGCTCGAAACGCCCGGCTACCGCCTGCGGTCCTGCGCCGCGTAAGCGGAACGCTGGAAACTGTGGATAAAATCGAAGAAATTCCGTAACATTCACCGCTCTGACGCCCGATCATCCGCTCTTCACCGAAGAGGGGACGGGCGTCGGCGTATGTCGTTCGTTAAACTACCTCGGGGGAGACAAGCAATCATGGCCCTGGACACGAAGCTCTGCACGTTCACAGGCCGCATGGTCATCGTTGGTTTTGGATCGATTGGCCAGGGTGTTTTGCCGCTGCTTCTTCGTCACCTCGATGGTCTGACGTCGGATCGCATCACCATCGTGACCGCCGAAGAGCGCGGGCGCGAGGAGGCGGAGGAATATGGCGTCGCGTTCCACAACAACCCGTTGAACAACGACAATTTTTTCCAGGTTTTGAAGCCGTTGCTCGACAAGGGCGATTTCCTCGTCAACCTGTCGGTCGACGTGTCGTCGATCGCGTTGTTCGAGTTCTGCCATCGCATCGGCGCCTTCTACATCGACACCTGCACGGAGCCGTGGGCGGGCGGTTACACCGACTCCAGCCTGTCGCCCTCCCTGCGCTCCAACTACGCCCTGCGCGAGGCGGCGCTGGCCCGCCGCGCCGATTTCGCCGGTGGTCCGACGGCGGTGCTGACCCACGGGGCGAATCCCGGTCTGGTGTCGCACTTCGTCAAGCAGGCCCTGCTGAACATCGCCGCCGACACCGGGGTCGAGACGGAAATCCCGACCGACCGCGACGGCTGGGGCCGTTTGGCCGCGCGTTTGGGCGTCAAGACCATCCATGTGGCCGAACGCGACACCCAGGTGTCGAATCAGCCCAAGCAGATCGGCGAGTTCGTCAACACCTGGTCGATCGACGGTTTTGTCGGCGAAGGCTGCCAACCGGCTGAGTTGGGCTGGGGCACGCATGAAAAGCAATTGCCCGAGGATGGTCGCCGCCACGAGTTCGGCTGCGACGCCGCCATCTATCTGATGCGCCCCGGCGCCTCGACCAAGGTGCGGACCTGGACGCCGCTGGAAGGCCCCTTCCATGGCTTCCTCATCACCCACAGCGAGGCGATTTCGATCTCCGACTATTTCACGGTGCGCGAGGGCGACACGGTGGTTTACCGCCCGACCTGCCATTACGCCTACCACCCGTGCGACGACGCGGTGAAGTCGGTGCATGAGTTGGCGGGCAAGAACTGGGCGATCCAGGCCAGCCAGCGCCTGATGATGCACGAGATCGTCAGCGGCATGGACGAGTTGGGCGTTCTTCTGATGGGCCACGAGAAAGGCGCCTATTGGTACGGCTCGCGCCTGACCATCGAAGAGGCGCGCGAGCTTTGCCCCTACAACAACGCGACCTCCATGCAGGTGACGTCCACGGTGCTGGGCGGCATCATCTGGGCGCTGGAGAACCCGAATCGGGGCGTCGTCGAACCGGACGAGGTCGATTTCCGCCGGGTGTTGGAGATCGCCGCCCCCTATTTGGGCGAGGTCGTCGGCGCCTATGGCGATTGGACCCCGTTGCAGGATCGCGGCTTGCTGTTCCCCGAGGACATCGACGAGAGCGATCCGTGGCAGTTCAAGAACTTCCGCGTCGTCTGATCCGACAAGTCGGACAAAAATTCGGGTGGGCCGGACCTTTTTCGGCCCACCCGTCGTTCATTCCCGTGGGCGGTTGACCACAGTCGCGTCGTTACCGGCATGATCCCGTTGCGAAACCGTTGACTTGGGGGGGCGCTTCCCCCAATCGTTCCAACCATGCCCAAGCACGTCCTTCGGCGCCACCGCGCCACCGCCCCCCGACGCGCCAGCGTCACCGGCAAGACCGCCTTGTCGCCGATCCTCCGCTCCGGCATTGTCGGGTTGATGATCGCGTGCGGCGTCGTGACCGCCGATCTGGCGGACGCGCAATCACCCGCGCGGGCGCCCCAGCCGCCGACGCTGCTGACCGCCGATCAGGTGATGTTCGACGAGACGAACAATCTGGTCACGGCGACCGGCAATGTGGAGTTGGCGCAGGGCAAGCGCACCGTCCGCGCCGACAAGATCACCTACAACCAGAAAACCAAAATCGTCACCGCGACCGGGGCCATTCGTTTGGTTGAGCCGTCGGGCGAGATCACCTTTGCCGACTATGCCGAGCTGACGGACGATTTGAAGGACGTGTTCATCGAGAATGTCCGCGTTCTGATGATCGACAACAGCCGTATGGTTGGCAACGAGGGGCAACGACGCGACGGCAAGATCACCAAGGTCAGCCGTGGCGTCTACAGCCCTTGCGAACTGTGCAAGTCTGATCCGAACAAGGCGCCGCTGTGGCAGATCCGGGCCGTCCGCGTCGTTCACGACAACGAGGAGCATGAGGTCCGCTATCAGGACGCCACGATGGAATTCTTCGGAATTCCGTTTTTCTACACGCCCTATCTGTCGCACGCCGATCCGTCCGTGGACCGCAAGAGTGGCTTCCTGACGCCATCCTTCGGCAACAGCTCCGATCTCGGCGCCATTCTGAAAACCCGTTATTACTGGGACATTGGCGGCAACCAGGACGCCACGTTCGAGGTGAGCGGTTTTTCCAAGCAGGGGCTATTGCTTGGGGGAAATTACCGCAAACGGTTCGAAAATGGTCGGTTGGAACTGGACGGCGCCATCACTCAAGGTGAGTTGCCCAACGGATCCGCGACGGGAGCGCCCAAGGACAAGCGTCTTCGTGGCTACGCCGCCGCCAGAGGTCTGTTCGACATCAACGACACCTGGCGAGCCGGATTCGACGTCAAGAAGGCCAGCGATGAAACATTCTTGCGTCGCTATTACGATGTCCGCGACGATTACCTGACCAGCAAGGTTTTCGTCGAAGGCTTCCGTGGGCGCAACTACGCGGCCCTTGCGGCTTTCGGCTTCCAGGATCTGCGCTACGGCAACACGACCCCCGAACCAATTGCGCTTCCGACGGCGCGCTACAACGCGTTGGGTGAGCCTGGAAGCCTGTTTGGCGGGCGTTGGTCGTTGGACAGCAGCCTTCTCGCGATCACGCGTCCGAACGATGCCGGGCCGAATTCCCGGCGTGTCATGGTGCAACCTGGCTGGCAACGCGACATCGTGTCGAACGTTGGCTTCATCACCACGTTGTCAGCCAATGTTCTGGCCGCCGGTTATTCCGCCGACCGTTTCAACACCGCCGATCCGACCACGCGCGGCAGCAGCGACGTCAGCCGTTTCCGCTTCTTCCCGCAAGGTCAGGTCACGGTTCGTTATCCGTTCGTTCGCTATGGAGAGTCCTCGCAACAGTTGATCGAACCGATCATGCAAGCGACGGTGGCGCCCAAACTGCCGAATGGAAAGATTTTCCCGAACGAAGACAGCGTCGACGTTGAGTTCGACGAGGTCAATCTGCTGACCCCCAACCGTTACACCGGCATCGACCGGCTGGATGACGGCATGCGGGTCACATACGGCTTGCGCACCGCCTATTATGGCTACAAACAAGGCTCCGCAAGCCTGTTTCTTGGACAAAGCCATCGCTTGACCGACAGTTCGGGCTTCAAGGTTGGTTCGGGCTTGGAAGACCATGTGTCGGACTATGTCGGACGCCTTGATCTGCAACCGGCGGATTGGCTGGATGTGAATTACGGCTTCCGCATTGACCACGATACATTGAGGCCACGCCGCCATTCGTTGAACGCCTCAGCCGGCGTGCCGCTGCTGCGCTTGGGAACCTCCTACACCTTTGTCGACCAGACCTCTTCACGCACAGCGACGACCCTTGACCGGGTTGAACAAGCGACCTTTTCACTCAATTCCAGCTTTGTGCAAAATTGGGGGTTGGGAATCTCCCATGTGCAAGCGATGGAACCGCAACCAGGCCCGCGATCCACGCTCGCCACCCTCACGTATGGGGATGAGTGCCTTATTTTTCAGACCATCCTTCGCCGCGACTTCACCACGTCAAGCAACGGCGTGAAGGACGGCAACACGCTTTTCTTCCGGTTTGTCTTCAAGAATGTCGGTGAGTTCAAGACACCGAGCATCAGCATGAATTTCCTGGGAAATTCGGCGACGACCGGCCAGTAAGAATAGGGTCGGCAAGAAACGGAACAATATCCGAGAGACGGCCAACCACCCGGTTGGCCGTTTTCGTGTCCGCAACCGCTCCCATCGGATCCACCAACACCCGCAAGCCAACCCCCGCCGCCTGAGCCGCCTGCATGTCGGTCGGTTGATCGCCGACGAAGATCGACCGGGCCAGATCCAGATCATGCCGCCGCGCCGCCTCCAGGATCATGCCGGGGGCGGGCTTGCGCCAAAAGCTCTCGCGGGCGAAGCGTTCGACCGACCCAGCCCGATGGTATGGGCAATGGTAAACGCCCGCCAAATCGACGCCGCGCTCCCGGAACTCTTCGACCATCCAGGCGGTGAAGGCCAGAAACTCCGGCTCTGAAAAATACCCCCGCGCGATGCCCGACTGGTTGGTGATGACCGCGACGCGATAGCCACGATCCATCGCCGTTCGCGCCAGATCAAAAACACCGTCCACAAACTGGAAACGGTCATGGGTCACGACATAGCCGTGATCGACGTTGATGACGCCGTCGCGGTCCAGAAACAGTGCGGGGCAAGGCACGCGGGCATACTCGCGATGGTGAGAATCATGCGGTGTTAGCACGGGCGCGCGCCATCTGAAAACAATGTCCAGCCATCCCCTGTCAAGGGGTTGCATCGCACACGCGTTGTCGTTAGCCATAGGCGCTTTCCATTTCCTACGCCCGCGACGCATCCGATCATGACCCTGGGACGCTACGACTACGAACGCCGTTACCGCCGCCGCGTCTTGAGCGGGGTTGGCAAATTTGGCTTGATGGCCGCCGTGGTGCTCGGCGTCGGGCTGTTCGCGTACCAGATGGGCATCGAACAGTTGAAGGGCCGCGACATCACTTTGCGCGAGGAAATCGCCGCCTTGTCGCGCCAGAAGGCTGAATTCGAGTTGTTGGCGACCCAGATGCAGCATGCCGCCCGCACCGCCGAAAGCCGCAGCGCCGAGTTGGAAGTCCGCCTTCAGCGCGAAGTCCCAACCGGCGAGTTGGCGCGGCTGAGCCAGTTGCTGGCCGAACGTCTCAAGGGCGGCCTGGACGCCAACCGTCTGGCTTTCATCATCAGCCAGGCCCAGGCTCAACGCAATTGCCAGCCTGCCGACAGCAAGCGCTTCACCCTGACCACGCCGCTGCTCAAGGGCGGCGCGCGCGGCACGACCTTCTCCAACGGCGCCATCACCGTCACCGGCGAGGGGCAATCGGCCCACAACGCCCAGGGAAACCCCGAAAGCTGGTTCGATCCGGGGCAACCCGTGACCATCAAGATCACCGGGATCGGTGGCAAAAGCACGGTCGCCACCGGCGTTCTGCCGCTGCACCAGTCTCTGGTGATCGACAACAACGAATACCGCTTCACCTTCGCCCCCGGTCAGCGGTCCTTCGTGGACGTCACCGCCGACCGCTGCGCCTATCCCTAACGGACTAGGCTCAGCGGTGGGTCTCGCCCTGCGCATGGTCCGTCCATAGACGGACGAAAACCTCTTCCAGCGCGCGGGCAAAGCGGTCGGTGTCGAACAGAGCGGCGGTGGGCAAGGCCGCCGCCAGCCGCCCCTTCAGAAGCGCCAAAGCGCCAGGATCGCGGGCCAGCCGCAGCGCCGTCGCTTCATAGGCGTCCCAATCCGTCATCACCAAATCCGGCAGACCGACGGCGCGCGACAGGCTCGCCCCCACCCGTCCGGCGAAGGCGTTTCCCAGAACCGTCAGCACCGGCAACCCGGCCCACAGGGCGTCGCTCGCCGTGGTGTGGGCGCCGACTGGCCCGGTGTCGAGAAACAGGTCAGCCAAGCGGTAGCGCGCCAGATACTCCGGCCCCGGCAAGCGCGGCGAGAAGACCAGCCGTTCCGGCGCAATCCCCCGCGCCGCCGCCTCACGCCGCAGGTTGGGCGCCACTTCGGCGTGGCTGTCGAGCAGCCAAAGAACCGAACCGGGCACGTCGGCGAGAATCCGACACCAGCGGTCGAACAAGGCTGGGTTGATTTTGTAGGCGGCGTTGAAGCAGCAAAAAACGAATCCCTGCTCAGGCAAGCCGCAAGCCGCCCGGCTGGGCGTTTCCCCAATGCGCCGGGCGCCGTCGTTCGGCTGGTAACTTCCCGGCAGGCGGATGATCCGCTCGGAAAATTCCGCCGCCCGGTCAAGCGGAGCGACCACCGCGTCGGCGATGATCCAATCGACAAAGGCCGCGCCCATGCTTCCTGGATAGCCCAACCATTGCGCCTGAACCGGGGCCGGTCGGTGGGCGGCGATGCCGGGGCGGGCGTTGTTGGTGTGGCCCTTCAGATCAATCAGAACATCAACGCCTCGGTCGTGCAGACAGCGCGCGGCGGCCTCGTCAGACAAGGTGGAGAGATCAAGGAACTCGTCAAAGCCGCGTCGCAGCCGCGCCCGCAATGGCCCGCCATCGTCAGGACCGTAAGACGCGCCGATGATGGTGAAGCGGCTGCGATCATGGCGCTCAATCAGTTCGGCGATCAGCACCGCCGTGGCGTGCTCGTGAAAATCGGCGGACAGATAGCCGATGCGCAGCCGCTCGTCCTTTTTTGTCCGGCGGATGGGAAAGGCGGGTTGGACGCCACGCGCGCGCCACGCGCTGTAGCGTTCGGCGCACAATCGTTCCAGACGCGGCCCGGCCCCCTCGCCCAGAAAGATCCAGGGGTGAATCTGCTGGCTGGTTCCATCGCGGACCGCCGCGACCAGCCGTTCGGACAGAATCTCCAGACCATCCCAGCGGCACAGATGGCGGCGCTGCTGTATCAACTGCGCCAGCACCCCGCCATTGTCGGGCAGGCCCAGACGCAGGGCGCGCTCGAACCCCGGCAGGCTGTCGGGCAAACGCCCGACCTCCTTCAACGCCAGGGCCAAATTGGCTTGAGCCTCGGCCAGATCGGGGCGGAGGGCCAGCGTGTTGCGAAAGCCTTGGATGGCCTCCGCCATCTTGCCTTGATCGCGCCACACCGCCGCCAGATTGAGCCACCCGACGGCCAACCCGCCATCAAGCGCCACGGCCCGGCGCAGCGCCATCTCCGCCTCGGCCAGACGCCCCAGCTCGCGCAGCATGGCGCCTTGGTTGCACGCGGCGCCGACGAAATTCGGCATCAACCGGGCGGCCTCCCCATAGGCGTCCGCCGCTTCCGCGATCCTTCCCAGGGCTTGCAGCGTGACGCCAAGGTTGAAATGGTTGCCGCCGAAGCCCGGCAGCCACGCCACCGCTCTTCGGTGATGAGCTTCGGCCTCCGTGGTTCGACCTTGGCGACGCAGCGCTTCAGCATAGTTGGAGCGGGCCACCGCCTCTTCCGGCAAGCCGGGCTGCCCCAGCGCGTCCAGCGTGGCGAACAGGGCGCTCAGAGCCGCCGCGTCGTTCGGCTGTTCGGCCAAGCGACGGCGACAATCGGCCAGCGCCCCGCGAAGATCGGTGGTCGTGGTCACGTCACTTTCGCCGCCACTGCCCCGCCGGGGTCATCACGAACTGACCGGCGGGAGTCCGTTCCACCAGCTGCTCCCCGGCCACCGCCTGGACCTTGTCCAGCGCCGTGCCGTTGCCGCGCGCGATCTCCTGATAGCGGGCCAGACGCTGGGCGTTGATGTCGGAAGCCAGCGCACGCGCGGCGGCTGGAGCGTCGGGCAACGCGCCGACCAACCCATCGGGCCGCTCGCCGATCTGTCCCGCCGTCTTGGCGGCGCTCAGGGCGTCCTGGCCATAGACCAGCGTCGGCGCGCCCAGACTCAGGAGCAGGGCGAGAAGGGCGGGAATGAAGCGGCGCGTCATCATGGCGTTTGTCCCTTCACCGGAGCGGGCGGCAGGCCGAACAGGGCCGGATCGTTGCGGATGGCGCTGTCCACATCCCGCTCAACCCGCACGCGGACCTCTTGCTCGATCCGAATGTTCAGATTGATCTCGATGGGTTTGTCGGGCGCTTCGATTTTGATCGTCGGCGAACAGGCCGCCAGCGCCAAAATCGGAAGGCCAAGCGCGAGAGGAAGACGGACGCGTGGACGATGAGAGGGCCGGTGTTTCATGATGACGGTCACGGTTCCTTGTGGCCAACGCCGAGATGGTCAGCGCCGGGATGGTCGAAGCCGGTCATGCGTTCGCGCACCGCATCCGGGATGTGGTAGGCGTCGAGACTCTGCCGCAAAATCCGGTCAAGCGCGCCCGACAGAGTAAGATTAAGGGCGACTGGATAGCCATCGTAGAATGTGGGGTTGGTCCCGCGCACCGCCAAGCCCGCGCGCAACTCGCCCCCCGCTTCCCCATCAAGGGTCAACCGCAGGCTCTCGTAACGGAAATCGCTCAGCGCCCCCATCAACAGCGCGGTTGGGCTGCCTTCAGGACCGGACAGCCCCTCCGGTGGGCTGGCGGGCGCGTAGCGCAGCGTGCCGGGGGCGGAGGTCTCGAACACCCCTCCCACCAAACGCGCGCGTCCGTCTTGGATGCGGACCGGCAAAACGCCGGACAGAACCCCCGTCGCCGCCATCCCCTCAACCTGGATCATCTCCAGCAGCTTGGCCACGTCCACCCCCTGGGCGCGCAGGGTGATGAGGCCCTTGGGCGCCGTCGGAGACAGCTCGAACGGATCGGCGCGCACCGTGCCGCCGCCCCAGCGCCAAACCGCCTCGTCCACATCCACCCGCCGGTCTCGTCCATAGCCAAAGCGGATGACCCCGTCGGTCAGCGGCACGCCGACATCCAGCAACGCCATCGCCACGCTCTGCCCATCGGGAATGACCGGCGGCCACAGGCTGGACAGGGCAACGGCCCCGTTCAAGCCGACGACCGTCACCGGCCCGACCGAGCCGCCCAGGCTCTCAATCAGAAATTTTCCGCGCGATTGCAGGGCATCCCCGTTCCAGCTCAGCGCCGCCCGCGCGGTTAGCGCGCCGCTGACCTTGGTCAGGAGCGACGCCAGCAGCGGCGACAGATCGTTCAGCTTGGCTCCTTTGCCGCCAAGCCGCAGGGGTTTGCCGCGCAACTCCGCTTGTCCGGTCCCGGCGGCCGGATCATGGGAGCCGGAAAAATCCACCGTCAGCGCGCCATGACCGCCGGTCACGGCACCGGAAAACCGCCACGCCTCGCCCGCAGATTGATCGGCGTGCGCCACCAACGACAGAGGGGTGACGACGGGCAAGGCGCGGCTGTCGCGAATCGCGCCGACGCTCAGATCCAGCGTGACGGCGCTGTTTGAGGCTTGCGTCAGCGCCACAGACACGGCATCGGCGCGCAACTGGCGTGTCGGCGCGTCAATCCGTGGAACCAGCAGAGCGCCGGTCAGCGCCGCTCCCTGCGGAGACCAGCGAAGCAGCGGCCCGCCATCAACCGCGCACAGGCGCGCGCCTTCTGGCGCCAGCAGCGGCGTTCCCGCAACCGTCACATCCTCAACGCGCAGCGTCAGACAGCCGACCGGCGTCAGAGCAAAGTCGCCCCACCCCAGCCAACCAACCGCCAGCGCGCCAGACAGGTTGATGTGCCCGCCCATGGCGTCGCCGCCCACCGCCGGATCTTTCACCAGCGTGACGGCCAGGATCAGCCCCGGCGGCGAAAGCGTCAGTTCCAGAGCGTCGATGGTCGCAACGGTCCCCTCGATCCCGGCCTCCCGCAGGGCCGCCGTCGTCCGTTCGTCGAGACGGGCGCGCAAAAGGGAAAACGCTGTGACCGCAAGCGCCACCAGAATCGCCAGCGCCAGCGCCACCGTCATCGCCCATCGCCAGCGCATCCTCATTCCCCTGTCCCACCCCGTTCGTTCAACAACCTGATGAACACCCACGCACGACCCTATCGCCCGTGACCATTGAAGGATACAGTCCGCCGCGTCGGGCGGCTTTGCATGGGGCGGCTTTTCGCCTATGGTCCCCGGCGCGGAATTCGGCTCATCGGAGTGTTTCCCATGTTGCGGTGGACCCGCGTCTTGTTGGCGGCCCTGTTCGCCACGTTTCTATTCTCTCAGGGGGAGGCCAAGGCCTTGGAACCGGAAAACACCCTTTATCTCGACCTCAAAGACGGTCGCGTGGTGATCGAACTGCGCCCGGATCTGGCGCCGAATCACGTCGCGCGCATCAAGGAGCTGACTCGCGCGGGCTTCTACAACGGCGTCGTCTTCCACCGCGTGATTGACGGCTTCATGGCCCAGACGGGCGACCCGACCGGCACCGGCTCGGGTGGTTCGGGCAAGGCGAAGCTGAAGGCCGAATTCTCCAGCACGCCGCACATTCGCGGCACGCTGTCGATGGCCCGCACCAACGATCCCGACAGCGCGGACAGCCAGTTCTTCATTTGCTTCGCCCCGTCGTCCTTCCTCGACCGTCAGTACACGGTCTGGGGCCGGGTCGTCGAAGGCATGGATTTCGTTGACAAGATCAAGAAGGGCAGCCAGTCCCGGAACGGTCAAGTCACCGACCCCGACAAGATCATCAAGATGCAGGTTGCGGCGGACGCCAAGTAACGTCCTCGCTGTCTTTCAGACGAAAAAAGGGACTGGTTCGCCAGTCCCTTTTTTTGTTTTAAAAATCCGCCATTGCAAAGCGCCTTATGCGGTTCCCAGCGCGTTGTTCATCAAACGCTGCAAGTCGCGCATGCTCTGCGGACGTTCCTGCCAGCGCATGGAAAGACCCGACAGCAGCACTTTTTCAAAGGCGGGCGGCAGACCGGCCCCCAACTCGTTTGGTTTGGGCACCTTGTCGTTCATGAAGCGCGCGGTGGCGTCCGGCGGCGTCTTGCCGGTCAGGGCCTGATAGATCGTCGCGCACATGGCGTAGACGTCCGACCAAGGCCCTTGCTTGCCTTCGTTGGAATATTGCTCAGGCGGGGCGAAGCCGGGCTTGAGGATCACCGTCAACCCGGCCCCCTGCCCGCTGGTCGCCTGACGGGCCGCGCCGAAATCCAGCAACTTCCGCTCGCCGGCGTTGGTCAGAAAAATATTGTCGGGGCTGATGTCACGGTGGATCAGCCCCTGTTCATGGATGGTTTGCAACGCCTTCATGATCGGGCCAAGCACCGACAGGGTGCGGCGCACGTCCAGCCGCCCGCCGCTGTCAGCGAGGTATTTTTTCATGGTGCGGCCTTCCAGCAGCTCCATGACCAGATAGGCGGTGGCGTTTTCCTCAAAGAAATCCTGAACGCCAACGATCTCCTTGACGTCGCGCAGTCGGGCCAGCATGCGCGCCTCGTCCAGGAATTTGGTCAGACCGGCGGAAAAGCTCTGGGCGTGCTCATCGGAAAAGGGAATGACGTTGCTGGACCCTTGGGCACGGGAAATCAGGCTGGCCGGATAATACTCCTTGATCGCCACCTTCACATGCAGGCGATCATCCCAGCCCAAATAGGTCGCGCCAAAACCACCCTGCCCCAGCACCCGGCCAGCCTTGTAGCGTCTCATCAGCGTGGTGCCCGGCATCAAATGGACGCCGGGCCGGTTGTCGGATTTGGCCGGATAGCCGCAATCCCGGCAGGCGTCCGGCGCGGGGCGAGCGGCAAAGCAACTCGGGCAGATGTCCGAGGCGCCCGCCGCCGCCGAGTTGGCCGCGCTCGGGCCTCGCGGAGCCGCCACCGTCATCGCCATGCCCGGCGGTTGCGGGGGTTGCGCGGCGACTGGCGAACGGGCCGGGCCAACCATCACGGTTTCCGCCGCGAGGACCCGCATCACCGGCGTGGGCAACGGCGCCGCCACGGTGGCCGCCGTTTGAGCCATTGGAACCTGTGGAGCTGGAGCCGAAGCTGTCGGGATCTGCCGCAAACGCTCCAACAGCTCAAACAGGCGGCGAACCTCGGCCTGCGCCATCTCATTGTTCTGTTGGGCGGCTAGATCGGCCTGAAACTGCGGCTGACGAACGATCTCCAGGATGTGCTGGCGCATCAGAGGCAGCGCGCCATCGTCACGGATCAGGTTGGAACAGGCGATTTCCGCCAGCCGAATCGTGCGGCGGCGCAAAACCGGCTCCATCTGGCGAAGGCGGGCGGCGAGACGGCCCGACTTCACATAGTCGTCAACCGACCGTTCGGCCCGCGCGGCGATGCGCGCGCGCGCGTCTTCGGGCAAACCCGAGGCGCGGATGGACGCCACCGCCGCGCTGAATCCCTGCTCCAGCAACGCCGTGTCGGGCGTCTGGACCAGCATGTTTTCAATCAGAACCTCGTTGCCGACCGCCGCCTCCAGCGAAGCGACGATCTCGTCCATGTGCCGCTCGGCGGCGGGGGCGGCGGACACGGCGGTCAGATAATGGATGCGGCAGATCAGATCGGATTGCCCTTCGCTGACGCCGACGATGGATTTGCGGTAAGCGCTGGCCCCGCCCTGCTCCAAACGACGGGAATAGCGCACCGTCAGGCCATCAGCCATCCCGGGGCCGCCGATCAGACCGCCGCGAGTCAGAAGATAGCCGGTCAGCGTCTTGAGAATCTCACCCTCTTGATCGACGCTCCCCCGCCCCAACGGTTGCGGAGCCTTCAATTGCCGCCGGATGCGGTCGAGCAACGCCATCCGCGCTTGTGGAAGCTTTCCTTGGCGGAACAATGCGTTGAGAACGCCCAACCGATTCGGCCCCATAGCGTCCATGCTGACCCGACCGAACAGCAGTTCGCACAGCATCACAAGAAAGGAACCGGGCAGCAGAGTGTTGCCGAACAATTCCATCCCGGCGCCGACCGACGTCAATACATCGCCAATGACGCCATCGACCGCGTCGGACAGCCGCGTATCCTTGTCCCACTGATAAAGGTCGAGCAATCGGTCCAGCTTGACCGACCATGTGCGAAGCTCGTTCAACTCAACGCTGAGCGCCACCCGCAGATCATAAGCCACGTCGCCCGTCGGCGATTTCCCCGGCGGCGCCGCCAGCACCGAATCAATGGCCGAGCGCCCCTTGGGGATGCTGGCGAAGGCCACTTGGGCTATTCTCGCCTTGCCCCAGGTCTCGTCAATCGCGGTCTGGATCGCCAGCCGACGAGCGCGCTGCTCTTGCCCGGGCAAGCGCGCCTGGACCGTGGCGATCTTGGCCGCCGCGCTTTCGACAAGCTGGCCGCTGTCCATCAGCGCCTTCAAGGCTTTGGCGTGATGGATCACCTCGGTCGGCGTCAGCACCAGCGGGTCCAGATAGGACCGCAGCGCGACGCCGATCACAACGCGAGCCTGCCACGCGTGGTAATCGGCCAAGCTTGCGCAAAGCTCCGCCTCATCGACGACGCCGACGGAGGTGGAGGGCGAGGGAGCAACCGGGCGGTTTGGCAGCGGGCTGGACACACGAACCTTTCAGAGGCGGCAAACGGACGGCGACATCGCGGAGACGACAGTGTGATCTCGCGTCGGTAAAGGACGCGTATACGATAGCGAGATTTTTCGTCAAAAACACGGGGGTTCACTACCACCCGCGCCCGTTCCTTTCCTTCTTCGCATGTGCGATAAAAGCGGAGGGACAAGCAGCGGGGAACGCTCATGATTGAGACCGGCAATGATGTTGTGTTGCAGCATGGCGCCATGGTCTGCCGCCTTGCCCCCCTCTGCGGCGGGGCAATCGCCTCATGGACGAAAACCGGCGTCAACGGCTCCGTTGATCTGTTCCGCCCCGCGCCCACCAGCGCAGATTTCGGCCTGTCGCCAACGGACATGGCCTGTTTTCCGCTGGTTCCCTTTTCAAACCGGATCGCCGGGGGACGATTCACCTTTCAGGGGCGCTCCGTGACTCTGCCGCCCAACCCCGGCTTTTCACACGCCATCCACGGCCATGGCTGGACCGCGCCCTGGACCGTCGAGGAGCGCGGCGACCGGGCCGCCCGTCTGTCCTACCATCATCAAGCCGATGCTTGGCCGTGGCGCTACAGCGCCTTTCAGACCATCGCGCTCGACGATGACGGGTTGATCGTGACCCTGGATCTGGTGAACGATTCTGACAGCGACATGCCCGCTGGCTTGGGTTTGCACCCTTATTTTCCCAAGCCGCCCGGCACGCGGGTGACGGCGGGACTGACCGGCCTGTGGGAAAGCGACGGCAGCGTCTTGCCGCGTGCGCGCGCTCCGTTGCCGATCACCCTGGATTTTCCGGCGGGGGTCGCCATGGATGACGGCGTGATTCTCGACCACGGCTTCACCGGCTGGAATGGTTTGGCGACGGTGGTGTGGACCGATGGGGCGGCGGAGGGAACAAGCCTCAGCATTGTGGCCGACGGCCCCTTTGGACATCTGATTGTTTACGCCCCGGCGGGAGATAGCTTCCTCTGCCTGGAGCCGGTCAGTCACATGACCAATGCGGTCAACCATCCAGACGAGGCCGACGCTGGCGTCATCGCCCTGCCCCCCGGTGAACGACTGAGCGGCACGGTGCGCTTTCGCGTGTCACCGCTTTAAACCAGACGGGGTTGCAGGCGTCAGCGGCAGCGGACAAAGCTGGCGGCGAAGGTGGACGGCGCCGTCATCTGAACGGTCAAACGATCCAGGCGCGGCGTTTCCGCCGCGTCCAGGCGAACCAGCGCCCGAATGTCGCCGTTTGTGTCGATCACATTGACGCCCTTGCTGAATTCGCCGGTCGCAGCCAGACGACCTTCAACCGGAAAACCAGGAATGCGCGGATCGACCAGATTGGCCGTCTGCTCCCGCGTCACCTCAAGATACGAGCTGCGGCAATCATCAATGGCGGCGCGGCTGATCGGATCGGCCTTGGCCCAGCGCCCGACCAGGGCGTTGACCGACACCGGGCGTGTCAAGGTTGCCGGACGCGCCTGGACCGGGACCAAGCGCGGGGCGGCGGCGTCGGTGATGCTCAGCGGCAGGTCTGCGACCGGCTTGCCGCGCGCCGCCCGCTGCGCCTCAACCTGCGCCGTGCGCGTGGAAAAGCTGCGCGCCAAACACTCTGTTCGTGCTTTTGTGGCCTTGGCGTCGGTCAGATCACCGGGCGCGACCGGGCAAATCTCGTTGCGGCGGGACAGCCACAGGGTTTGCTGGGCGTCAATGGCCAACCGCCCGTTGGCGTCGGTGGTCTCGCCCAGTGCCGCCACGGCCCCATCCAAGCTGCTCGCCGCTTGGCTGAGCGCGGCGTCGCGGCAAATCAGTTGCGCCATCGGCGTGTCGGCGGTGGCGCAATCATCAGCGGCCAGGGCCGGAGCCACCGCCAGAAACCCAGCCAGAAGACCGCCAACCGAGCCAAGCAGAACAGACCGCATCGCAAAATCCCTCACGCCGCCGGGAACGCTTCCAGCACCGCTTTCACCTGACGCTGGAAATCCTGATCGCTGCGATAGCGCGTCACGACCGACTTGTCACGCTCCACGAAGAACATCATGGATTCACGGCTGGGCATGGCGCGCGGGCTGGGTTTGTCGAGCAGTTCGCCGTTCCAATCAACGCGCGCCATAAAATAGACGGCGCGGGCGAACAGCATGAACAGCTTGTTGTCGGGCGCCAATTTTTCCCGTCGAATCAAGGCGTAATAGTAATAATTGCGGCCATGAAAATAGCAGGTGTGGATGGCTTGCAAGGCGGCGAAACGCTCATCGGGGGAATTGACCTGCTTGAGAGCCTTTTCCATACGGAAACCAGAAAAAAAATACTCGCGCGCCTCATGCTCAAAGGAAAAGGCGCTGCCCTTCACCAACGCCATTTGCTCGCCATACCGCTTCAGCGCGCGGTTCATCAGCAGTTCCAGATACCGACGTTCGATCATCAGCGTGTCCGGGATCTGCGGCAGCATCTCGAACACATGGCGCAGATGATAAGGATGCCGAACGACGATGATCGGAACCGAGGATTTCTTGCGCTTGGCGGGCGCGCGTTTTTCCGCCACCAGAGTGACGGAGGGCGACAACGACGCCATGGTCGCCTGGATGGTGTCGTGCAGTTTCCAGCGCAGCTTGGTGTCCGCCGATTGGCTGCCCATGCTGAAGCGGGACATCGCGCGCTTGATGCGGCTGCCAAGGGTTTCCTTGGGCAATTTGTTGGTTGGCAGGTTGGGAACGACCAACGGGTTGCCCAAAATATCGTTCGTCGGCGGCAACGGTTTGAAATTAAAATATTTTCCCGTGACCACACCACGGCCAGCGCCCCCCATTCCGCCGGAGGACTGGGAATCGCCATCCATGGAAGAGGCCGCCAACGACACCATCCTATTTTTTAACCCTGACTTGAGAGAATTACCCAATCGTTAACCTATATAGAGGGGAACGCGAACGGATGAAAGTCTGGCCGCGTCCGTTGAGAAAGATCGTGACTTTTTCGCAACTGCGATAGAGCCACGACGCACGCGCCCTGTCAGGGCGGATTTATCAATGATACCGTGGTGGGCGAAGCGCCGGACAAACCGGCGCGTGCATAGATTTTGAACAGGCATGAGGTGGGGTACACATGGCGATCCACGTCGCGTTGAACCATAAGACCATTTACCGTTACGACCGGCTGGTCTCCCTCGGTCCACAGATCGTCCGCCTTCGCCCCGCTCCGCATTGTCGAACGCCGATCCTCAGCTATTCGCTGCGCGTGACGCCGAAACATCATTTCCTGAATTGGCAGCAGGATCCGCAATCCAACTATCAGGCTCGCTTCGTTTTCCCGGAAAAAACACGGGAATTCATCGTCGAGGTCGATCTGGTAGCCGAAATCGCCTCGATCAACCCGTTTGATTTCTTCTTGGAAGAGAAGGCCGGGCATTTCCCCTTCGCCTACGAAGACTGGCTGCAAAAGGAACTTCGCCCCTATCTGGAGACCGAAGAGGTCGAACCGGCGCTGGCGGAGTATCTGACCGGGATCCCGCGCGACAAGACTCCGACCATTGATTTCCTGATCGCCATCAACCAACGGCTTCAGGGCGAGATCGGCTATGTCATTCGGATGGAGCCGGGCATCCAGACCTGCCAGGAAACGCTGACCAAACGCACCGGGTCGTGCCGCGATTCGGCGTGGCTGCTGGTGCAGATCTTCCGCCATCTCGGTTTGGCCGCCCGCTTTGTCTCGGGCTATTTGATCCAGCTCACCGCCGATCAAAAATCGTTGGACGGCCCGTCCGGCACCGAAACCGACTTCACCGATTTGCACGCTTGGACCGAGGTTTTCTTGCCCGGCGCCGGTTGGGTTGGGTTGGACCCGACCTCTGGCTTGCTGGCGGGCGAGGGGCACATCCCGCTGGCCTGCACGCCCGACGCGTCGTCCGCCGCGCCGATTTCCGGCCTCGTTGACGAGGCGGAGGTTGAGTTCGAGCATGAGATGACCGTCACGCGCATTTTTGAAGCGCCGCGCGTGACCAAGCCCTACACGCCGCAGCAATGGACGGCCATCGAGGCGCTCGGCCATCGGGTGGATGAGGATCTGAAAGCGGGCGACGTCCGTCTGACCATGGGCGGTGAGCCGACCTTCGTGTCGATCGACGACATGGAAGGGGCGGAATGGAACACTGCCGCCGTCGGCCCCAACAAGCGCCGTCTGGCCGCCGACTTGGTCCACCGCATGATGACGCGCTTCGCCCCCGGCGGGCTGCTGCATTTTGGCCAAGGCAAATGGTATCCCGGCGAATCGCTGCCGCGCTGGGCGATGACCGTCTATTGGCGTCGCGACGGCGAAGCGCTGTGGGCCAACACCGACCTGCTGGCGCGCGAGAATGTCGATTACGGCCACACCGCGCAGGACGCGGGCGTCTTCCTGGTCACGCTGGCCAAGCGCCTGGGCGTCGATCCGGCGGTGGTGCTCGCCGCGTACGAAGATTCTTGGTATTACCTGAACAAGGAAGCCAAGCTTCCCGTCAACGTCGATCCGCTGGAAAGCAAGCTGGACGACAAGGAAGAACGCGCCCGCTTGGCCCGCGTCTTCACCAAGGGGCTGAACGAGCCGGTCGGCTTCGCCATGCCGATCAACCGCCGCATGACCCAGAAGGGTCCGGTGTGGCTGTCCAGCACATGGCCGCTGCGTCAGCAAAAGCTGGTGCTGATTCCCGGCGACAGCCCGGTCGGCTACCGCCTGCCGCTGGGATCCCTGCCCTGGGTGTCGAAGAGCGATTACCCCTACGCCTGGGAAACCGATCCCTTTGAGGAGCGGAAGCCCCTGCCCCCCCACCCGCTCCAACGAAGCCAGGACACCCGCCGCGCCGCGCGCGAGGCGGATCGCGGCGTGCATGGCGAGGCGCGCGAGGCGCAGCGCCAACGGGTGATGGCCGAGGTCCGTGCCGAGGTTCCCGAAGAAGGAAAATCGGCCTGGTGGATCGTCCGCACGGCGCTGACCTGCGAGGCGCGCAACGGTCGTCTGCACATGTTCATGCCACCGATGAGCACGCTGGAAGACTACATCGCCATGCTGGCGGAGATTGAGGCGACCGCCGTCGAACTCGACATGCCGGTGGTGATCGAAGGCTACCAGCCGCCCAAGGACCCGCGTCTGAACTCGCTGGCCGTCACCCCCGACCCCGGCGTGATCGAGGTGAACATCCACCCGGCCCACAGTTGGGACGAGTTGGTGCGCAACACCATCGACCTGTACGAAGACGCCCGGCAATCCCGCCTGTGCGCTGAGAAGTTCATGATCGACGGTCGCCATTCCGGCACCGGCGGCGGCAATCATGTGGTGATGGGCGGCATCACCGCGTCAGACAGCCCGTTCCTGCGCCGCCCCGATCTGCTGCGCAGCCTCATCACCTATTGGCAGAATCACCCGGCGCTGTCCTACGTCTTTTCGGGCATGTTCATCGGCCCGACCAGCCAGGCCCCGCGCGTGGACGAGGCGCGCGACGACCAGCTTTACGAGCTGGAAATCGCCTTCAACCAGATCGATCAGCAACTGGCCAGCTTTGGCCAGTGCCCGCCCTGGATGATCGACCGCATCCTGCGCAACCTGCTGGTGGATGTTCAGGGCAACACCCACCGGGCGGAATTCTGCATCGACAAGCTTTATTCGCCCGACAGCTCCACCGGGCGGCTTGGGCTGGTCGAGTTCCGCGCCTTTGAAATGCCGCCGCACGCGGAAATGAGCCTGACGCAGCAGCTTCTGATGCGGGCGCTGGTCGCGCGCTTCTGGAAGACGCCCTACAAGGGCAAGCTGGTGCGTTGGGGCAACGAGCTGCACGACCGTTTCATGCTGCCCTATTTCGTGCAGCAGGATTTGAACGACGTGTTGCAGGATTTGCGCGATCACGGCTATCCGCTTCAGGACAACTGGTTCGCCCCGCACATGAATTTCCGCTTCCCCACCTATGGGCAGGTCAACCAGCGGGGCATCAGCCTGGAACTGCGCATGGCGTTGGAGCCGTGGCATGTGCTGGGCGAGGAACCGGGCGGCGGCGGCACCGTGCGCTATGTGGACAGCTCGGTGGAGCGGGTGCAGGTGCGGGTCAACGGCCTGATCGACGCCCGTTTCGCCATCACCTGCAACGGGCGGCGCGTGCCGCTGGTCCCCACCGGGACGGAGGGCGAGTTCGTCGGCGGCGTGCGCTATCGCGCGTGGCAGCCGCCGTCTTGCCTGCACCCGACCATTCCGGTTCACACGCCGTTGATCTTCGACATCGTGGACACCTGGGCGGGTCGCTCCATCGGCGGCAGCACCTACCACGTCATGCATCCGGGCGGGCGCAACTACGACACTTTCCCGGTCAACGCGAACGAGGCGGAGGGCCGTCGTCTGGCCCGCTTCTTCCCCTTCGGCCACACGCCGGGGCCGATGACCGTGGCGGCGGAGGAGCGCAATCCGCAATTCCCGATGACGCTGGATCTGCGACGCGGCTAAGGCGGCGCGGCTAAAGTTGTTTTTATGAGTCGCGCGTGGGTTGTCTGAAATGACAATTCACGCGCCTCACAGCGCGTTCAATGGAGGGCAAACAGAGCGCGACGAGGGCCATCAATCCGTATTCTTGTATGATTCGACCTGTTTTTCACCCCACTTGCGCGATAAAACTACACGCAGTGCGGTTATCAGACCTAACCTCTCCCGTGGAAGGCGACACGCCATCAACCTGCTGGGGGAACAACAGGGATGAAAGCCACTCTTTTCGCCGCCGCCGCCGTCGGCAGCCTGCTGCTGACCGCTTGCGCGGAACAACCGCAACCGCCGCGTCCGGTGTCGGTCAAGCCGCCGTCGGAAATTGACGGAATCTGGTATCTTGACCAGAATTGGACGCAAGACGCGCGCCAGTGGTACTACAACACCACGCAAGGCTCGCAGATCATGCGCTATGACTGGTTCATGGCCTTGCAGGATCCGCAGACCAAGGCGCCCTTCGTCAAAAGCGTGCCGCGTTACGGCTACACCGCCGGCAGCGCCAGCAAATGGAACCCGGATCTGCTGCCGGTCGGCTTCGTCAAGGACACCGACCCGGACAAGACCGAATGGATCGGCATGACCTGCGCCTCTTGCCACACCGGCGATGTGCGGGTGAACGGCAAGACTCTGCGCGTCGATGGCGCGGTGACGACCGGCGATCTGTATGGCTTCATCAGCGGGCTGAGCGGGGCGGTTCACGCCACCGTCACCGACAACGCCGCCTTTGAGGCGTTCGCCGCCCGCGTTCTTGGCCCGACCGCCATCGACACCCAAAAGATCACCCTGTTCAACCAGTTGAAGGCGTTCGACGCGTCCTTCGCGACCTTCGTCGCGCAGAGCACGCCCGACACGCCATGGGGGCCGATGCGCACCGACGCGTTCGGCATGATCTTCAACCGCGTGTCGGTGATCGACCTCAATCTGCCGAAGAACAACCGCGCGCCCAACGCCCCGGTCAGCTACCCCTATCTGTGGGACGCGCCGCATCAGCCCTGGGTGCAGTGGAACGGCCTGCTCGCCAACGCGAATTCCTTTGAGGCGCTGGGCCGCAACGCGGGCGAGGTTCTGGGCGTGTTCGGCAAGATCACGCTGACGCCGCCGAAGGACGCCGCGCACTACTATTACAATTCGACGGTGCGCGGGCAGAATCTGGTCGCCATGGAAAACCAGCTTCGCAAGCTGCGTTCGCCGGTGTGGCCGGACAGCATCGCGGGCAACGTCGACATTGTGAAGGCGGCGGCCGGTCAGGATGTCTACAAGCAGAACTGCGAAAGCTGCCACGCGGTGCTGCCGCGCGACATGACCTACACCACGGCCCCGATCACCATGGTGCCGCTGTTCAACTGGGCCAAGCCAGATGATCCCAAGGCGGTCATCGCCGCCTTCGGGACGATCTGCGCCAAGGGCATCGACGCGGCGGTCGAGGCCAAGATGGTCACGATCAACTACGCCGCCGATCCGAAGATGGCGGTGGACGCCCTGTGCCGCCAGTCGGCCACTGGCGCGATCGCTGGCGTCGCCATGCCGCCAAAGCTGTTGGGCGGCACGCCGCTGAAGGATCCCGATCTGGCGGCGACCCTGCTGTCCAACGCGGTGATCGGCGCGGTGTTCGGCGACATCGCCAAAAACCCGGATCTGATCGGCGATCTGCTGTTGGGCGACGACGCTCCCGCACCCTGGGCGTCGGCCTCCTCGGCCAACTGGTCGGGGTCGGGCAAGGTCAAGTCGAACAAGACCATCGACACCTCGCCGCTGGTCTCGGCGGCGGCGGCGGGCAAGACGACCGACCAGCACCGGAAGATCGCTCAAATCCTGACCGAAACCGCCAAGACGGTCAGCTCGGTCAAGGAGTCGGCCGCCAACAAGGCCCCGCTGTCCAAGGTTGACGCGGCGGCCAAGGCCGAATCGGAGCTGGCTGGCACCATCAAGCGTCTGCTGGCCTACAAGGCCCGTCCGCTGGATGGCGTGTGGGCGACCGCGCCTTACATGCACAACGGCTCGGTGCCTAACCTGTATGAAATGCTGCTGCCGGTCGCCGACCGTTCGGCGACCTTCAAGATGGGGACCATCGCCATCGACCCGGTCAAGGTCGGCGTGGACAGCAAGGCACCGGAATCGACCTTCGTCTTCGACACGACCAAGCCGGGCAACCGCAACACTGGACACGAGTTCGGCGCCAGCCTGACCGACAGCCAGCGTTGGCAGTTGCTGGAATATCTGAAGACCCTGTGATCCGCTTGAGTCTGGGGTGAAATTGGGGCGCGTCGGGCAACCGGCGCGCCCCAATTTGTTTGGAATGGAACATCATCCTTCCGACAGGATATTGATTCAAAAATCCACTTTGGTTTCGCCAACCTTGCATCAGGGGGCCGGGACGTTCACAGTGTTGCTCCATTCTCAGGCAACGCACCCAAAAAGACCTTGTCCCAGTACGATCCGCCCTCCGCCGCCCCGTCCACTTCTCCTTTGATGGGGACGCAGCCGGTGCCGTTCGCCCAGGGATCGCTGTTTGGCGAGGCCGACGCCATCGGCTATGGCTCCGGCCATGTCTATGATGAAATGGTGACGGGCCAAGGGCGCCTGCGCCCGCATTGGCAAACCTTCATGAGCACGCTCGGCCCCCTCGACACCGACCTGATGGCGGTGCGGTGGGAAGAGGCGCGGCGGCTGCTGCACCAAAACGGCGTCACCTACAACATCTACGGCGACCCTAAGGGGATGGAGCGGCCCTGGCCGCTCGACATGATGCCGCTGCTGTTGCCCGCCCATGAATGGAAGGCCATCGAATCGGGGCTGATTCAGCGCGCCTCTCTGCTGAACGCCATTCTGACCGACCTGTACGGACCGCAGACGCTCACCCGCTATGGCCGCTTGCCGCCTGCCGTGATCCACGCCGATCCGGGATTCCGCCGGGCCGTGCATGGCATCCGGGTGCCGAACGACGTTCACCTTCATTATTACGCCGCCGATCTGGCCCGCGCGCCCGATGGCCGTTGGTGGGTGCTGTCCGACCGGACTCAGGCCCCCAGCGGCAGCGGCTATGCCCTGGAAAACCGCGCGGTGATGGCGAAGGTGCTGCCCGACAGCTTCCGCCATTGCCAGGTGGAGCGGCTGGCCCCCTTCTTCGACACCTTCAAGGACACCCTGCTGTCGCTCAGCCCGCGCCGGGATCGCCCGCGCGTGGTTTTGCTGACCCCCGGTCCTTACAACGAAACCTATTTCGAGCATGTCTACATCGCCCGCTACCTCGGCATCACGCTGGTGGAGGGGGCCGATCTGACCGTGCGCGACCGGCAGGTGTTCCTGAAAACCCTGTCGGGGCTGGAGCGGGTGGACGTCATTCTGCGGCGGCTGGACGCCGATTTCGCCGATCCGCTGGAGATGCGTTCCGACAGCTCGCTCGGCGTCGCCGGGCTGATTGAGGCGGTGCGCGCGGGCAACGTGGTGGTGGCGAACGCGCTGGGTTCCGGCCTGATGGAATCCATGGCGATGAAATCGTCGCTGCCGACGCTCTGCCGCCATCTGCTGGGCGAAGAGTTGCGCCTGCCCAGCGTGGCGAGCTGGTGGTGCGGCAACGACGCCGAACGCGCCTATGTCATCGATCATCTGCCCGGTCTGGTCATCAAGCCCGCTTTCCCGGCTCTGGGCTTCGAGCCGATCTTCGGGGCCACGCTCTCGACGATGGAGCGCAACGCGCTGATCGACAAGATCAAGCGCCGTCCCTGGTATTATGTGGCGCAAGAGCAGATGGCGCTGTCCACCGCCCCGGTCTGGCAGGACGGCAAGCTGCAACCGCGCCCGCTGGTGCTGCGCGTTTTCCTGTGCGCCACCCCCAGCGGCGGCTACACCGTTCTTCCCGGCGGCCTGACCCGCGTGTCGAGCGAACCGGGCCATCTGGTTGTGTCGATGCAGCGCGGCGGCGGCAGCAAGGACACCTGGGTGCTCGCCGCCCGCCGGGCCGAGGTTGCGCCCGCGCAGCCGCGCGCGGCGCTGGCGGTCGAGCCAACCCCCGCCGTCGCCCGCCCCGCCGCGAATGATTTGCCAAGCCGTGTGGCGGACGGGCTGTATTGGCTGGGCCGCTACGCCGAACGGTCGGAGGGCGCCGTCCGCCTGTTGCGCGCGACGCAAAGCCGCCTGACCGACGGCAACACGCCAGGCGCGTCGGCCCAGTTGCGCACCCTGCTGTCTCTTCTGGCCACCGAAGGCGTCATCCCCTGGGAGATGGCGCGGGCAACCGAGACGGGCGGCGGGCGCGGGCTGCGCGACGCGCTTTATTCCGCCGTCGTCGATCCCGAACACCCCAGCAGCCTGCGGGCGCAGGTGGTTCGCCTGCACCGCATCGCCTATTCGGTGCGCGACCGTCTGTCGATGGACATGTGGCGGGTGGTCTCGACCATCGACCGTCAGACCCAACCGCCGAAAATCCGTCTGGACGCCGCCGCCCTGTTGCTGCGGATGGACGACGTGATGACCAGCTTGGCCGCCGTCGCCGGGTTGGAACAGGAAAGCATGACGCGCGGGCCGGGCTGGCGCTTCCTGGACGTTGGCCGCCGGATCGAACGGGCGCTGCACATTGTGTCGGTCATGCGCGGCGTGCGCATCGCTGAACTGGATCGCCAGGACGAATCGGTGCAGTCGGCCACTCTGGCCGTGCTGCTGGAACTGGGCGAGAGCGTCATGACCTACCGCTCTCGCTATCTGACCAGCCTTCATCGGACCCCGGTCCTGGAACTGCTGCTGGCTGACGAGACCAACCCGCGCGCGCTGGCCTTCCAATTGGCGGCGCTGGAGCGTCACCTCACCGCCCTGCCCAATCTGGGGGCGGGAACCGCCAGCGACCCGACCGGCGGCGCGCTCGCCATCGTCGCCGATGGGCGCGAAATCCTGCGAAATTCCGACTCCTTGCGGTCCAGCGATGAGCTTCACACGTTGCTCGACACGCTGGCGATGTCGCTGCCCGACATATCCAACTTCCTCGCACACGCGTATTTCAGCCATGCCTTCGCCCGATCAGCCTGAAACCGACATGATCCAGCCGCCGGTCTCGGACGAGCCAGCCTCGGTGCGCTACCGCGTGCGCCACGCCACGGCTTATGACTATGGCGAAGACGTGCCGGTCTCTCACCATCTGCTGCATTTGGCCGCGCGCCCACACCCGCGCCAGCGGGTTCGCCGCAGCCTGTTGACGGTGGAGCCGACGCCCGCCGTGCGGAGCGACCGGGTGGATTATTTCGGCAACACCGTCACCTATGTGGCCGTGCAGGAGCCGCACCGCAGCTTCACCGTCATCGCCGAGAGCGAGGTCGAGGTCTTCGACGCCCCGGCGCTGGACGCTGACGAGACCACCCCCTGGGAGCAGGTGCGCGACGGTTTGCGCGCCCTGTCCGGCCCGGAGGATGGGGCGGAGATCACTCAATATTGCTTCGACAGCGCGCTCGTCGCCTCCAGCCCGGAGCTGTTGAACTACGCCCGCGCCTCCTTCACGCCCGGTCGTCCGGTGGCGGCGGCGGCGATTGATCTGACGATTCGAATGAATGACGAATTCGCCTTCGACCCGACGGCGACCACCGTGTCCACGCCGATCGCCGAGGTGATGCGCAAGCGGCGCGGCGTGTGCCAGGATTTCGCCCACGTCATCATCGGTTGTTTCCGCGCCGTCGGCCTGCCCGCCCGCTACGTGTCGGGCTATCTGCGCACTTTGCCGCCGCCCGGTCGCGAACGTCTGGTCGGCTCCGACGTCAGCCACGCCTGGGCGTCGGTCTGGTGCGGCGCGGCGGGTTGGCTCGATGTCTGCCCAACCAACGCCTGCGTCGCCAACCGCGATTTCATCACCGTGGCCTGGGGTCGCGATTACGACGACGTCAGTCCGGCGCGCGGCATCCTGGTCGGCGGCGCCGGGCATGGCTTGAGCGTCAGCGTCGATGTGGAGCCGGTTGAAGGCTGAGCGTCCGGCGCGAATCCGCGCAGACAAAAGGCCCCGCCGATGGTCGCATCGGCGGGGCCTTTTGCTTTCCGTCAACCGGACCAATGAACGCCAATCACGCCCCAGTGTGAACCTTCTTATTCTGCTCGCGCGTCTTCAGGAAACGCAACGCCGGGAAATCCTCCTGCGTGCGGTTCATGTGCCAGGCGTTGCGGGCCAGGAAAACCAGCGCGCCGTCGTGATCCTCGGCCAAGGCCGAACGGTTCAGGTCGATGAACTTCTTCAACTGCTCTTCGTCGTCGCTCTCGACCCAACGCGCCGCGTCCAGCCCGGCGCCCTCGAAGCGGGCGGAGATGCTGTATTCAGCCTCGATGCGCGCGGCCAGAACCTCGAACTGGAGTTGACCGACGACGCCGACCACCCAGTCGGCCCCGGTCAGCGGCTTGAAGACCTGGGACGCGCCCTCTTCGGCGAAATGCTCCAGCGCCTTGCGCAGATGCTTGATCCGCATCGGATCTTCCGGGCGGACGCGCTGCAACAATTCCGGCGCGAAGCTGGGAACGCCGGTGAAGCGCAGATCCTCGCCCTCGGTCAGCGTGTCGCCGATGCGCAAGGTGCCATGATTGGGAATGCCCATGATGTCGCCGGGCCACGCCTCTTCCGCCACCTCGCGGTCACGGGCCAGAAACAGCACCGCGTTGTTGACCGCCATCAGCTTGCCGGAACGGATGTGCTTCAGCTTGGCCCCGCGCTTGTAGCGGCCCGAGCAGATGCGGACGAAGGCGATGCGGTCGCGGTGGTTCGGGTCCATGTTGGCCTGAACCTTGAACACAAAACCCGTCACCTTGTCTTCGTCGGGCTGGACCACGCGCGGGTCGGCGGGTTGCGGGCGCGGCGGCGGGGCGTTTTCCGCCAGACCGGCCAAAAGCTCACGCACGCCGAAATTGTTGATCGCCGAACCGAAATAAATCGGCGTCAAGTGACCGGCGCGGTAGGATTCCAGATCGAAGGGCGGCATCAGGCCACGCGCCATCTCCACCTCTTCCCGCAGCTTGGCGGCGGCGTGGGCGGGCAGCAGCTCGTCCAGGCGCGGGTCGTCCAGGCCGTTGCACTCGATGCCGTCGTCGATCTCGTCACCCTTGCTGCGGTCCATCAGGATCAGCCGGTCGCGGATCAGGTCGTAGCAGCCCAGGAAATCGCGGCCCATGCCGATGGGCCAACTCGCCGGAGTCACCTCCAGCGCCAGGGAGCTTTCGATCTCCGAAATCAGCTCGAACGGATCGCGGGCCTCGCGGTCCATCTTGTTGCAGAAGGTGATGATCGGCACGTCGCGCAGGCGGCAAACCTCGAACAGCTTCAAGGTTTGGGCCTCGATGCCCTTCGCCCCGTCGATCACCATCACGGCGCTGTCCACGGCGGTCAGCGTCCGGTAGGTATCCTCCGAGAAATCCTCGTGGCCCGGCGTGTCGAGCAGGTTGAAGGTGCGCCCGTCATAGTCGAAGGTCATGACCGAGGCGGTCACGGAAATCCCGCGCTCGCGCTCCACCTTCATCCAGTCAGACTTGGCGCGGCGTTGTTCGCCGCGCGCCTTCACCGCGCCCGCCATCTGGATGGCGCCGCCGAACAGCAGCAGTTTTTCGGTGAGGGTGGTTTTGCCGGCGTCGGGGTGCGCGATGATGGCGAAGGTCCGACGCCGGGAAACAGCGTCCTGAAGCTCGGACATGCGCGATTCCCGTGACTGAAGCGAAAAAACGAAGCGAACAGCGAAAAGGGCCGACAGGCGGAACGCGCCCATCGGCCCTTGCGCACTACATAGCAGGCGACGGCCCCGGTTTCCAGAGGCTAGACCGTCTTACAGATCCAGTTCAGCGATCTGCACCGCGTTCAGCGCCGCGCCCTTCAGCAACTGGTCGCCGCAGACGAACAGATCCAGGCCATGGTCGCCAAACACCAGGTTGGCGCGGATGCGGCCAACCTCGACGTCATACTGGCTGGCGGCGGTCAGCGGCATCGGGTAGACGCCGTTGGCCGGATCATCGACCAGCTTGACGCCCGGCGCGTCGGCCAGAACGGCGCGGGCGGCGTCCGGCGTCACCGGCTGGATCGTCTCAATGGTGATCGCTTCGGAATGCGCGCGGTAGGTCGGGATGCGGACGGCGGTGCAGCTCAGCGGCAGATCGGCGATGCCCAGGATCTTCCGCGTCTCCCACGTCACCTTCATCTCTTCCTTGGTGTAGCCGTTTTCCTGGAAGGCGTCGATCTGCGGGATCAGGTTGAAGGGGATCGGGTGACGGAACACGCTGTTCGTCACCGGACGGCCTTCCAACTGGTTGCGCGTTTGCTCTTCCAACTCGGCCATGCCCTCCGCTCCGGCGCCGCTGGTCGCCTGATAGGTGGAGACAATGACGCGCTTCAAGCCAAACGCCTTGTGCAGCGGGCCGAGCGCGACCACCGCGATGGCCGTGGTGCAGTTGGGGTTGGCGATCAGACGACCGCCGCCCTGAAAGGCGTGGGCGTTGATCTCCGGCACGATCAACGGAATGTTGTCGTCGTAACGGAAGGCCGAGCTGTTGTCGATGACCAGCGCGCCCGCCGAGGCCAGCGTCGGGGCGTGCGCCTTGGCGAAATCGCCCGACACCGCCAGCAGCACGACGTCATAGCCCTTGACCACGTCGGCGTCGAACGCCTGGAGCGTCTTGGCGCCATAGGGGGTCTCCTGCACCTTGCCCGCGCTGCGTTCCGACGCGAACAGACCAAGTTCGCTGACCGGGAACTTGCGGTCGTGCAGAACATTGACCATTTCGCGGCCAACGGCGCCGGTGGCGCCAACGATGGCGACGCGACGGGGACCAGCGTTGCGGGAAGCGGGGTTGCTGCTGTTGCTCATCTCGGGGTTCCGTCCTTCATCTGTCCTGTTTGGACCGGACCGCAGACCCCAGATACGACGAGGCCCCGTCCGTGTCCGGCGGGGCCTGCTCGTGGGTGAAACGCTGGTCGAACCGATCAGCTCATGCCACGAGGCAGCCCGCCGAAGCGAGTCGCTTTTTTCGTAGTCATGGTGGTGGTCGCGATGCGGATCATGATGGCGTTTTCATAACGGAACGCGCGGGGCTTGTAAAGCGCCCGCGCGTTCCATTGTGTCAATTTTACCGGAAGCCTTCGCCGTCATGGGTCGGCTTCACCGGGTGAACGTCCCAGATCTCCGTCGCATACTCGTTGACCGTGCGGTCAGACGAGAACCACCCCATGCTGGCGGTGTTGATGATGGCCTTGCGGGTCCATTCCTCGGAATCGCGGTAGAGCTGCATCGCCGCGTCCTGCGCCCGGCAATAATCGGCGAAGTCCGCCGTCACCAGAAAATGGTCGCCGCCGTCGGTCAACGCCTGAAGGATCGGCTGGTAGCGGTTGCGGTCGTCCGGCGAAAAGGCCCCGGTCGCGATCATGTCCAACGCCCGCTTCAAAGCGGGATTCGACGCGATCACCTCGCGCGGGTTGAAGCCGCCGTTGGCCCGCAAATCATTCACCTCTTCGGCGGTCAGGCCGAAGATGAAGATGTTGTCGGCGCCGACCTGCTCGCGGATTTCGACGTTGGCGCCGTCCAGCGTGCCAATGGTCAGCGCGCCGTTCAGGGCCAGCTTCATGTTGCCGGTGCCCGACGCCTCCATCCCGGCGGTGGAGATCTGTTCGGAAATGTCGGCCGCCGGGATGATGATTTCGGCGGCGGTGACGTTGTAGTTGGGCAGATAGACCACCTTCAAATTGTCGTGCACCGACGGGTCATGGTTCACCACCTTGGCCACGTCGTTGATGAGTTTGATGATGAGCTTCGCCATGTGATAGGACGGCGCCGCCTTGCCCGCGAAGATCTTGGTGACGGGCACCCACGAAACGGTGGGATTGTCGCGCATCTCGTTGTAGAGCGCCACCGTGTGCAGCACGTTCAAAAGCTGGCGCTTGTATTCGTGCATGCGCTTGACCTGCACGTCAAAGATGCTGTCGATCTGCACCTCTTCGCCGGTCTGGCGGGCGATGTAGGCGGCCAGACGCTTCTTGTTCTTGCGCTTGGCCCGGCGGAATTCCTCGCGGAACACCACGTCGTCGGCCTTCTCCTTCAGCGCCGCAATCTGGCCGAGATCGGAAATCCACCCCTCGCCGATGCGCGAGGAGATCAGCTCCGACAGAGCCGGGTTGGCCTGCTTCAGCCAGCGGCGCGGCGTGATGCCGTTGGTCTTGTTGGTGATGCGGTCGGGGAATTCCGCGTGGAAATCGGCGAAGACCGTCTCTTTCATCAGCTCCGTGTGCAGGGCCGACACGCCGTTGACCTTGTGCGAGCCAAGGAAGGCGAGATTGCCCATGCGCACCCGGCGGTCGCCGCGTTCGTCGATCAGCGACAGATGCGACAGCCGCGCGTTGTCGCCCGCCGCCTTCGCCTTGGAACGGGTGAGGAATTTGGCGTTGATTTCATAGATGATCTGCATGTGGCGCGGCAGAATCCGCTCCACCATGCGCACCGGCCAGGCTTCCAGCGCCTCGGGCAACAGGGTGTGGTTGGTGTAGGCGAAGGTCGCCTGGGTGATTTCCCAAGCCCTCTCCCACCGCAGCCCATGCTGGTCGATCAACAGCCGCATCAACTCGGCGATGCCGATGGCCGGATGGGTGTCGTTGAGCTGGATCGCCGCCTTGTTGGGCAGATTGTCAAAGCTGGTGTGGTGTTGCAGATAACGGCGCAGGATGTCCTGCAACGAGGCGGAGGTGAAGAAATACTCCTGCTTGAAGCGCAGCTCCTTGCCGATCTCGGTCGCGTCGTTGGGGTAGAGGACGCGGCTGAGATTCTCCGACAGGATCTTTTGCTCCACAGCCTTCATATAGGCGCCTTCGTTGAAGTGCCCGAAATTGAAGTCGCTGGTGGCGCGCGCCGACCACAGGCGCAGCGTGTTGATGGTGTCGCCGCCATAGCCGACCACCGGGGTGTCGTAGGCCATCGCCAACACCCGTTCGGAATCCACCCAGCGATAGGCGCGTTCGCCGACGCTGTCGCGGAACTCTTCAACCCGGCCATAGAACTGGACCGGATAGAGCACCTCAGGCCGGGCGAACTCCCACGGGTTGCCGAATTGCAGCCATTGTTCGGGATGCTCGACCTGCCAGCCATTTTCAAAACGCTGCTCGAACAGGCCGAACTCGTACCGGATGCCATAGCCGTAGCCCGGCAGACCTTGCGAGGCCATGCTGTCGAGGAAGCAGGCGGCCAGACGGCCAAGGCCGCCGTTGCCCAGCGCCGCGTCCGGCTCGGAATCGACCACGTCGTCCATCGACAGGCCCAGCCGGTCGAGCGCCTGACGGCATTCGTCCATGATGCCCAGATTGGACAAGCTGTTGGTCAGCAGGCGACCGATCAGGAATTCAAGAGAAAGATAATATACGCGCTTGGCGTCCTCGTGATAATAACTGCGGGTCGTGTCCATCCAGCGGTCGACGACGCGGTCGCGCACCGCCAGGGCGACGGTGTGGAACCAATCGCGCCGGGTGGCGGCGCGGGCGTCCTTGCCGACCGAATAGACCAGCCATTCCAGGAACGACCGCTTCAGGCTGTCGACATCCAGACTGCGGCGTTCGATGTCACGGGATTTGTACCGAGCGTCCATGTCTTGACTTTCTGCGTTGAAAGGCCAACCGGAGCGAACGGCTGCGGGACGACGCTCCTTGACGGTGGAAGAGTGGGCGGAGTTGGTTAAGCAAAGCTTTCCGAAACCAGACGCGGCAAGGCTTCCCCTCTGACGCAAAGGGAGTAAGGTTGCGACCGCTTCCCGTTTTCGACCTTACAACGATGCGTCACGAAATCGCTCCTGTCCACTGCGCTGCAACACCACTGTCGTTTCGGCGCGCGGTGGTCGCCGATCTGCCCGCGCTGCTGCTCATCGAATCCGTCAGCTTTCCGACGGATCGGATGACCGCGCGCCATTTCCGTTACGCCATCACCCAGGCGAAGGGGGCCTGCATGGTCGCGGTGCGGGATGAACAGGTGGTCGGTTATGGCCAGATCGCCGTTCACGCGCGCACGCCCATCGGACGGTTGTCCTCCTTCGCGGTGCATTCCGAATGCCGCCGGTTGGGCGTCGCCCGCGCGTTGATCGCCGCGTTGGAGGGTGAGGCGGCGGCGCTGGGTTGCGGCGCGGTCCGGTTGGAGGTTCGGCGGGACAACACGGCGGCGTTGGCCCTCTATCTGCGCACCGGCTATGTCCAGTTCGGCCAGTATACCGATTATTATGAGGATGGCATGACGGCGCTGCGGTTGGAAAAACGCCTGCCGGGAACGCCTGCGAATCGCCGCACGGATTCCTTTCAGAACCGGATATGCACTTACTCATAAAGGATAATTGCTCTTTCGGAATGGTTTCCGTCGAAAGGGTGAACGCGTCCAAAGCGGGTTTCGTCGCCGACCTCCATTGCTCCTCTCCCCATTTTTTGAATGCGCCGCAGCGCGGGTTCGGTTATCGGATCCAGACTGGACCGGAATCGATTGAAATGGGTGGGCATGGCGCGCAAGCGGGCGGAGCCGAGCATCCTGCTCGGGCCAATTCTCTATTTCCGGGGCGAGCAGCGGGATCGTTGGTGGCTGTCCGCCCTGTTCATCCTGGATGGCGAGGTCGAACCGGACGATCTGCGGGTGGAGGGCGTCACCCTGCCCGTTCCGCCCCGCCATGTCACCGTTTGGCGCAACCGTCATGTCTGGCGTTTCGATTTCGCCGTGCCGCGCGGGATGCAGGACAGCAACCTTGCCTATGGATTTCCCGACGGGCCATCCTGGAGCATCGTTGTTCCGGGACGCTTCTCACACCCGCGCATAGCCTTTGTGTGCGGAGCCGGAATGACCCCGCCGCCTGTTTCAGGTGAAAACCCTTCCCCTGCCCCCCTCTGGCCTGAACTGCTGCGCCAGCATGAGACGGAGCGCTACCACCTGTTGGTCCAAGGCGGCGGCCAGATCGACGGCGAGGCTGTGCTCACCGCCTCGCCGCTGCTGACCGCGTGGCGGGGCGAGCCGAGCGCCGTTCAGACCGCTCATCCCTTTTCCCCCACCATGGCCGAAGAGTTGATGAACGCCGGTTTCGACCGTTACCTGCGCCAATGGGGACAGGCCGACGTGGCCGAGGTTCTGGCGCGCATCCCGTCGGTCATGATGTGGGACGACGCCGACATCGCCGATGGCTGGGGCGCCGCCCCGGACAGCGAGGCCACGAGCAAGGTGATGCGCGGCGTCTTCATGGCGGCCCGGCGCAACTACGCGCTGTTCCAACTGGGCGCGGTGATCGAGTCGCCGCCGGATTGCGCCTGGGGCGCCGCCCGCGCCACGATGACTCAAGGATTCCATCTGGGCGACACCGGCCTGCTGGCCCTGGATCTGCGCAGCGAGCGCAACCGACGGCGCGTGCTGTCGGAGCGCAGTTGGGCCTTGCTGCCCGGTTGGTTGGATCGTTTCGAGGGGTGCCGCCATCTGATCGTGATGACCGGGACGCCATTGCTGATCCCGGCCACGGCGGGAATCGAGCGTCTGAGCGGCTGGCTGCCCGGTCTGTCGGGCCTGACCCGCCGCTTGAGCGACCAATGGCGCAGCCGCAGCCATGTGGCGGAGTGGGCGCGCTTGATTGAGACCTTGGCCGATTTCTCCCGCCGCACCGGCTGCCGGATCACCATTCTGTCGAACGGATCGGGGGTGGGCGGACGCGGGGTGCTGCGTGGCGGCGGGGTGGAGTTGTGGCAGTTGCTCGGTTTGTCGCTCGCCGCGCCCGCGCCGACGGGCCTGCGTCGGCACGCCACCGAACGGCTGGCCGCCCACAGCGAACAGCCGCTTCCAGGGTATCGGTTGGAGATGCCGCGCTTTCCCGAAAGCGGGCGTCGAACCATCGGCAAGCGCGGCTGGCTTTCGCTGACGGTTGACGACAAGGGACAACTGCGCGCGCGCTGGTTCGCCGAAGGCGACGCGACGCGCTACAGCCAAGCGATTTGACGCCAGACGGGCCAGCCGCTCACCGCTCGACGATGAACAGCAGGCCAGGAACGGCGACGCCCTTTTCCCGGCGCGGCGTGCAGCTTTCCATCAGGCGAACCGTCAGACCAGCGGCCTCCGCCATGGCGCGGACATAGCCCTCGGCGTGCGCGTAACGCCGGGTCGGGCCAAGCGCGAAGTCCTTTTCCCCATCGGCGGCGCGTTCCACCGTGGCGGCGAAGCGCCCGCCGACAACCAGCGCCGTGGCCGCCGCCTGAAACACAGGAGCCAGATCGCCGATGTAGACCAGGACGTCGGCGGCGACCAGCAGATCCCAGGCCTCCCCCGCCTCATCCAGCGCCGCCACCACGTCGCCGACGCTGAGCCGGTCGTAGAGCGCCCGGTCACGCGCCTTGTCCACCATGCGCGGCGACAGATCGACCCCGGCGAGGAAGCCCGCCACTGGGCGGAAGGACACGCCCGCAAGCCCGGTGCCGCAACCTAAATCCAACACGCGCAACCCCGCCGAGGCGCCCAGCCGGTCCACCGCCGCCTTCAGCAGGTCCGGCGCGGCGTAACCGAGCTTACCCAGCAAATCCCGGTCGAAGCGGTCGGCGTAGCGGTCGAACAGAGCGCGGACGTAAGCCGCCGACAAATCCGCCCCCCCCCCAGCCTCCAACGCCAGAATGGCCGGAGCGCTTCCCAGCGCATCGCCGGGATCGAGATCACGGGCGCGTCGCAGGGCGGTCAACGCCTTCTCCGGCTCGCGCAGAGCGACCCAGGACTGCCCGATGGCGTGGTGCAAAGTTGGATCGTCGGGCAGACGCCGCGACAGCGGTTGCAGCAGTTCCACCGCCGCCAGAGCGTCGCCGCTGGCCGTCAACGCCTCGGCCAGTTCCAGAGCGGATTCGGGATCGTCGGGGCGCAGGGCGACGGCCTCGCGATACTCGGTCAGCGCCGCGTCGGCTTGTCCGTCGGCGGACAGCGCGCGGGCGTAGCCCAGGCGGACTTGGGCGGAATCCGGTCGCTCCGCCGCCAAATCCGAGAATTTCGCTATGGCCGCCGCGACCTCGCCGCAACGCCGCAACGCCTCAGCCCACCCCAAACACCACATCCAGGAGCCGGGATCGAGCGCCGCCGCGTGGCCATAAGCGTTCGCCGTCGCGCCATTATCTTTCGCGGCGCAGCAATCATCCGTCGAGTCGATGGTCGAGTCGTTCAGCGAATCCGCCAGGGCCGCCCACGCCTCGCCATGCGCTGGATCGACCGCGACCGCCCGGCGAAAGGCGTCAGCCGCGCCCGCCGGATCGGCGGCGTAAAGACGCTCGTACCCCCGCTGAAACAGAGCCTCGATCAAGGCACAAGGCGGCGTTTCGCCGATGGACGGGTCCGATGGCAAGGGGCGTGATCCTGGTTGGGGTGATCCGTTGGATGCGGGTCTGAGCGCCTGTCCCACAGGACGGCGGCAACGACGCGTCGCACGGTCAAAAGCCGAAAAAGGAGCGGGCAAGCTTATTGCCCGATCATGCTGCACCGCGCAAGGGGGGCCTGAAAATGATTCCAACGTGTGATTCCGGCGACACCCGGTCGCAGGGCAGCAATTTTTATCAGGGGGAAATTCGCCATTGCGACGGGCCTGTGCTCTTTTTGAACATTTTAGGAAAAACAGAGACTTATCGATGGTTTTTGGAAGAACGCCGCCCGCCTATGGCCGCCGCTTCCATCCCGATGAACCAGAGGGCACGGTATTACCAGGGCGTAATTGAGTTGACGATGGCTCAAATTTTTGGAAATGTTGCCCCGGCGCTCGATTGGGAGGCGTCGAACTTTGGGTAGGAGGCGGTTGCCGCAAGCGACTCGGCGACCGGAACAGAGACCCCGAGCAGGGGGTCAACAGCCACCGTTTGACACGGGGCGCCAGACTGAGGAGGTCGGAGATGCGAGGACGAAAACAGCGCGTACGCGCCACATGGGGTGGTGGAGTCGCACTGGCTGCCGGACTCTTGATGGCTCCGCTGACGACGACGTCAGCACAGGCTCAAGAAAGCTGCGTGACCCACGCGGTCGAGGCCGAGCAAAAACTGAACATTCCCTCTGGTTTGCTCGTGGCGATTTCCCTGGTCGAAAGCGGACAGGACGGCGCCCCCCACCCCTTCGCGATGAGCCTGCAAGGCCGCGCTTACTTCGCCCGCAACGTCAACGACGCCGCCAAACAGCTTCGCGACCGCAAGGGCCAAATCCGCTCCAACGTGTATGTCGGTTGCATGCAATTGTCCTTGGCCTCGCATCGCGGCCAGTTTCAACCCCTCGAACGCATCGTCGAACCGCGCGACAACGTGTTTTACGCCGGAAAGCTTCTGGTCCGTTTCCATGGGGAAGAGGGCAATTGGAAGACCGCTCTGGCCCGCTACAACGGCGGCTCCACCCGCAGCGCCCAGGCTTATGTCTGCAAGATTTGGCAGCATCTGAGCGATCTTGATCCGCAAAGCGCAAAACTTCTCGCCTCCTCCCGCTGTGAAGACAGCGATCCGGTCAGCGTCGCTCCCAAGACCCGCCGCAGCTTCCAGAACGCTCAGCAGGTTGCCGCCATCGATTGACGCAGCCAGTCGTTGCGCTTGATTGACAGGATTTGGACCGAATCCCCTGGCTTGGCCGGGATCGTCCGCCGCGTTTTTAAAGACACATCTGGTGTGGTTCGGCGTGATCGGGTAAATCCCGTTGCATGAACTATCGCCACATCTTCCACGCAGGCAACCCAGCCGACGTGATGAAGCACGCCGTCATGGCGTTGATCCTTGACCATCTGCGCGTCAAGCCCGCCCCCTTTTGCGTGCTGGACACCCATGCCGGGATCGGTCGTTATGATTTGACCTCCGAGGCGGCGCAAAAGACCCTGGAGTATGAGAGTGGCGTTGGCCGCCTGTTCGGCGCCCCCGCCCCTCACCCGTCGCTGACGCCCTATCTGGACGCAGTGGCGGCGATCAACCCCGATGGGGTGTTGCGCGCCTATCCGGGATCGCCCCGCATCGCCCGCGCCGCGCTGCGCCCGCAGGACCGTTTGGTGCTGGGTGAATTGCACCCTGATGACGCCCACGCGCTGCGCCGCGAGTTCCGCGACGATCCCCAGGTCGCCGTCCACGAGATCGACGCTTATGTCGCGCTGAAGGCTCATTTGCCGCCCAGGGAAAAGCGCGGCCTAGTCCTGATCGACCCGCCTTTCGAGCAGCCGGATGAATTTTCGCGCATGGTCGAGGGCTTGGCTGCCGCGCATCGTCGCTGGCCGACTGGAATCTACGCCCTGTGGTATCCGATCAAAGAGCGCGCGGCGGTCTGGCGTTTTCAGGACGCGGTGGAAAAGACCGGCATTCCCAAGATCCTGTTAGCCGAACTGACCTGGCATCCCGAAGACACCCATCTGCGCCTGAACGGCTCCGGCCTGCTGATCGTCAACCCGCCCTGGCGGTTGGATGAGACTCTGAAGGAGACTCTGGCCGCCCTGCACGCTGTCCTGCCGACCACCGGCGGCGGCGTGTCGGTCACTTGGCTGGCGCCCGAAGCCTGAACACAAAAAGGGCGGCGTCTCAGCGACGCCGCCCCGCTTTGCTGTCAATCCCATCAGGCTTGTGGTCGACCGTTGCCGAAACGAGCCAGAATTTCCCCGGCAATGCCGCGCCGGAACAGCAGAACGCAGGCGACGAAGATCGCGCCGATGACCACCGGAACCGGCAGGTTGGTCGCCGCCAGATAATTTTCCAGGGCCACCACCAGCGCCGCGCCGACCACCGGGCCGGACAGGGTGCCCATACCGCCCAACAGAGTCATCAACACCACCTCGCCCGACATCTGCCATTGCACATCGGTCAGGGTGGCAAGCTGGAAGACAATCGCCTTGGTGCCGCCCGCCATGCCCGCCAGAGCCGCCGACAGCACAAAGGCCAACAGCTTGTATCGGTCGGTGCGATAGCCCAACGAAATGGCGCGCGGCTCATTCTCGCGAATCGCCTTCAGAACCTGCCCGAAGGGCGAGTGAACCGTCCGCCAGATCACGGCGAAACCGAACAGAAACACGGCCAGCACGAAATAATACATGGTGAAGGGGTGGTTCAGGTCAAACAGACCGAACAGAGTGCCGCGCGGCACCGCTTGGATACCGTCCTCGCCATGGGTGAAGGGCAGTTGCAGCGCCAGAAAGAACACCATCTGCGACAGAGCCAGCGTAATCATGGCGAAGTAAATGCCTTGGCGGCGGATGGCGATGCCGCCGAACACCAAGCCCATGCCCGCCGCCGTCACCGTCCCCAGCAGAATGCCAAGCTCCGGCGACAGCCCCCAGACCTTCACCGTGTGGGCGGTGACATACGCCGCGCCGCCAAAGAAGGCGGCATGACCAAAGCTGAGCAGACCGCTGAAACCGATCAGCAGATTGAAGGCGCAGGCGAACAGCGCGAAGCACAACACCTTCATCAGGAAAACTGGGTAGAGCGCGAAGGGGGCCACGAGCAAAACCGCCAAAGCGGCCAGCCCAATCAACCGGCCCATCGGCACGCCGCTGCCGCCGACAGCGACGGTTGCGGCGCCGTGCGAAGGAAGGCTCATGGCTTTTACCTCTCCCGTCCGAACAGACCAGCGGGCTTAATCATCAGCACCACGGCCATAATCACAAACACCACGATGTTGGACGCTTCGGGGTAGAAGACCTTGGTCAACCCCTCCAACAGCCCCAGGCCATAGCCGGTCAGAACCGCGCCCAGGATCGATCCCATGCCGCCGATGACGACCACGGCGAACACCACGATGATGAGGTTCGACCCCATCAGCGGACTGACCTGATAGATTGGCGCGGCCAGAACACCCGCCAGACCGGCCAGCGCCACGCCAAAGGCGTAGGTCAGCGTCACCATGCGCGGCACATTGATGCCAAAGGCCTGGACCAGAACCGGGTTTTCCGTGGCGGCGCGCAGGTAGGCGCCAAGTTTGGTTTTTTCAATGGCGATCCACGTGCTGATGCAAACGATCAACGACGCCACCACCACCCAACCGCGATAGTTCGGCAGGAACATGAAGCCCAGATTTTGCCCGCCGCGCAGCGCCTCGGGAATCGGGTAAGGCTGGCCGGACACGCCGTAGAGATGGCGAAAGGCCCCCTCGATCATCAGCGCGCAACCGAAGGTCAGCAGCAGCCCATACAAATGGTCCAGCTTGTAGAGGCGCGACAGCAAGGTCTTTTCCAGCGCCACGCCGAACAGCCCGACGATCATGGGGGCCAACAGCAAAGCCCACCAATAGCCGATGCCAAACTGCGTCAGCAGCAGCCAGGACACGAACGCCCCCATCATATAGAGCGCGCCATGGGCAAAATTGATGACGTTCAACATGCCGAAAATCACCGCCAGCCCCAGGCTGAGCAGCGCGTAAAAAGAACCGTTGATCAACCCCAACAGCAACTGCCCGAACAGCGCCTGTGGTGGAATGCCGAAGATGGTCCCCATCATAACCGTCGATCTCCCCCGCGTGTTCCGCCCGTCGCCGATGGTTTGGCGACGGGCGGGCGCGTTTCGTCACAGACTTATGAGCGTCGGTTGGCTTACTTCGCGGCCAACTTGCAGCCGCTTTCCTCGACGGTCGCGAAAGCCTCCGCCCCGGGGATGGTGCGCAGGATCTGGTAATAATCCCACGGCCCCTTCGATTCGGACGGCTTCTTGACACGGGCCAGATACATGTCGTGGACCATGCGCCCGTTGGCCAGGATCTTGCCGTTCTTGGCGAACATGTCGTTGACCGGCATCTCCTTCATCTTGGCGGCGACCGTCGGGCCATCGTCGACGCCCGCCGCTTCAATCGCCTTCAGATAATGGCGAACGGCGGAATAGCTGCCCGCCTGCACCATGGTCGGCATCTTGCCGAACTTGTCGAAGAATTTTTTCGACCAAGCGCGCTTCTCATCGTCCATGTCCCAATAGAATCCGGTGGTCAGCACCAGATCCTGCGCGACCGACAACCCCAGCGCGTGCACATCGGAAATGAACAGCAGCAACCCCGCCAGCCTCTGCTTGCCGCTCTGGGTCAGGCCGAATTCCGACGCTTGCTTGATCGACGTGATGGTGTCCCCGCCGGCATTGGACAAGGCAATGATCTTCGCGCCCGACGACTGCGCCTGAAGCAGGAAGGACGAGAAATCGGAGGTGTTCAGCGGGTGGCGCACCGCGCCCACCATTTTTCCGCCCGCCTTCTTGACTTCGGCGGCGGTGTCGGCCTCCAACTGATGGCCAAAGGCGTAATCGGCGGTCAGGAAATACCAGCTGTCGCCGCCCTCCTGGACCATGGCGCGCCCGGTGCCGACGGCCAGCGCGTGGGTGTCGTAGGCCCAATGGAAGCCGGTCGGCGAGCAGGCGTCGCCCGACAGGCGCGAGGTCGCCGGGCCTTCCATCAGGAAGATCTTTTTCTTGTCGCGGGTGACTTCCTGAACCGCCAGCGCGACGCCGGAGTTCGGAACGTCAACGATCACGTCGACGCCGTCCTGGTCGATCCACTGACGGGCGATGTTGGAACCGATGTCCGGCTTGTTCTGGTGATCGGCGGTGACGATCTGGATCGGCTTGCCAAGGATCTTGTTGCCGAACTCCTCCGCCGCCATACGGGCGGCGACCGCCGAGCCTTCACCGCCAAGATCGGCGTACAGGCCGGAGCGGTCGTTCAGCACGCCGATCTTGACCATATCGCCCGAAAGCCCTTGGGCCGACGCTGAACCGGCGGTCAGGGCGGCTCCAATGGTCAAGGCGGTCAGCGCGGCGCCAGCCAGAAGACGTGCGTTCATGGGTGTGTTTCCTCCCCCTCAGCGATTCTTGGATGTGGTTCCTGGTCAATCGTCGAAAACGATCATCGAAAACACCGGGCGGTCGTCCGTCGCGGCAAATCCGTTTCAAGAGAAACGGGTTGGCCGTGTCGCGCCACCCTTTCAGGCACCACTATGCAGGCGCATCACCTTGTAAGCGAAGCGGAATTTCAGCCTAGACAGCAAAATTCATGAAGACCGGCGACGCCAACGGCCTTTTGCATCCGCAGGTGTATGGTGTTCAATGGCGGCGCGCCTGCGCCACAAAACGCGCGCAAACGAAAACGCCTCCGCGCGGGAGGGCGCAGAGGCGTGTTCATCATCATGGCAGGCTGACTGGAATCGCCCGAGCCTTGCAGGGGGCGATTCCAGAGAGATCCGAGTCAGGCGGCCGACGTCATCGGGAATCCGCTGTAATCCAAGGAGGCCGACCAAAAACGCTCCAGCTTGCGCAGAGTCTCGTTGGTCTTATTCAACTCTTCGTCACTGAAACCAGCCTTTTCTAGAGCGGTCAACTGACGCTCGAACATCTGGCTGATCTTTTCACGCAGGTCCAGTCCCTTTTCCGACAGGCGCACACGCACCGACCGGCGGTCGTGCGGCGAGCGTTCCTGCCCAAGATAGCCGTTTTCGACCATTTTCTTGACGTTGTAGGAAACGTTGGAGCCAAGGTAATAGCCGCGCGCGGTCAATTCGCCGACCGTCATCTCGTCTTCGCCAATGTTGTAGAGAATCAGGCTCTGGACGTTGTTGATGTCCTGGATCCCCAGCCGATCCAGTTCGGTCTTGAGCACCTCGAGGAAATGGCGGTGAAGCCGCTCGATCAACAGGATGCTTTCATAATAGGGTTTGCGCACCGCAGTCTCCTTTGGCTCTAACCGGACGATCCCCGCGCAAGGACGTTACCGGAACCTTAAAGGCAGATTAACCGATCATTCGTCGCCAATCATCTTAATAATTCTGGAAAAATTGCCCTTTACCCGGCCTCTTTGCCGGGCAAAACGCGTGCGCCTGCGGCGCGAAAACCGGGCGTACCTTGCGGTTTCCCTCTCGGAGCGCCCGGTTTTGTCTCATCCGATTCAGGCCGGGAAGACCAGATCGCCTCCCGTTGGTTCGGCGAAATGGCGGGCCACATCCGCCGGGCTGACCTCCGCCAAATCAGCGGGCGACCATTTCGGATTCCGGTCCTTGTCCACCAGCGCGGCGCGGATCCCTTCGTAAAAATCGACGCCATCCAGAAAGGCGATGCTCAAACGCAGCTCCTGCACCATGCAGCCGTCGAAATCGAGCGACGCGCCCCGGCGAATGGCCTCCAGCGTCACCTTCAGGCTGGTCGGCGACACGCGCTTGAGCGTCGTCAATTGCCCGGCGGCCCACTCGGTTCCCTCCGCCGTCAAGCTGGAGACGATTTCCTCCACCGTGTTGAAGGCGAAGCAACGATCGACAGCCGCGCGATGAACGGCGTTGGGGGCGTCGCCCGCCGAGTCCTTGACCTTGGCGATGGCCTCGTCGGGCGGAGTTCCGGCGGCCAGATCGGCGATCAAATCGTCGAGTTTGGCGCTGGGAACAAAAGCGTCGGCGGCGCCGACCGCCAACATGTCCGCCGCCTTCAACCGCTCCCCGGTCAGCCCCAGCCAGGTTCCGGTCTGGCCCGGCAGGCGCGGCAGGAAATAGGTGCCGCCGACGTCCGGGTACAGGCCAATGCCGGTTTCCGGCATGGCGAACAGCGTGCGTTCGGTGACGACGCGGTGGGTCCCATGCTCCGACAGGCCAACGCCGCCGCCCATCGAAATGCCGTCGATCAGCGCGACATAGGGCTTGGACAGGCGTTTGATGAGGCGATTGAGGATGTATTCCCCGCTGAAAAAGGCGCGGATGGCCGAACCGTCGCCGCTCCCGGCCCGCGCCGCCTTGCCCGCCTCATACAGGCTGACGACGTCGCCACCGGCGCAGAAGGCCTTTTCGCCCGCGCCCTGGATGACCACCGCCTTCACCTCGGGATCGGCGTCCCAGGCGCGCAGTTGCGGGTCGAACAGCCGAATCATGCCGAGCGTCAGGGCGTTCAGCGCCTTCGGGCGGTTGAGCGTGACCAGGGCGATGGCGCCACGGCGTTCAAACAGGATCTCAGCGTTGTCGCTCATCGGTTTGATTTTTCTCAATTGTCGATGGAAGGGCGGGTGATGGCGTGAGGAACCGACCCGCATCCGGCGTTTCCTCCGGGGGACCGAACACCGCGATGATACGGGACGACGCGCCGCTGTCAAATCAACCATACGCAAACGGATGTTTTGACGAGCGTCGCCGCCATTCCCACCGATTGGGACTTGGCGGACTTCGTCCGCGCCCTCATCTGTGGCGGGGCGCGCGGGAGGCCACGCGCGGCAAGATCAGGAAAGTCACGCCATGAAGGTTGCCGTCATTCTCAACCGCTCGGCGGGATCGCTGGTGGACCAGCCGGTGGACAGCGTCCTCACCCTGATCCACCACGCTTTCGAGCGGCGCGGGGCGGAGGTGGCCGCACAGGCGGTGGATGGCGCCGATTGCGCCACCGCCATCGCCCGCGCTTTGGCGTCGGACGCCGACATGGTCGTGATCGGAGGCGGCGACGGCACGGTGCACACCGCCTTGCGGTTGGCTCTGCCGACCAAGAAGACGGTTGGCGTTCTTCCTTTGGGCACTCTCAATATGTTGGCCCGCGATCTTAATACACCGCTTGATCTTGAATCGGCGGTGGAAGCGTTGGCCGACGGTCAAATCCGCGCCATCGACGTGGCCGAGGTGAACGGCGATCCCTACCTCAACAGTTCGGTTCTCGGCTTCTACCCCGCCGTGGTGCGGGAACGGGAACGGCATCGTCGCCTGCACCGTCTGCTGAAATGGCCGGGAGCCGCCGTGGCGCTCGCCAAAACGCTTTACCGCCTGCCGATGCTGGACGTGCAAATCGACTGGGGCGAAGGCTTGCGGCATGTGCGGACTCCGGTGCTGGCGGTGTCCAACAATCTGTATGATGATGGATTCGGCCTGCTGCTGCGGCGGACGGCGTTGGACAGCGGCCAGTTGGGCGTCTATGTGGCGCGCGAACGCGGCGCGCTGGCGATGTTGCGCCTGATGAGTCGTCTGGTCCTTGGGCGTTGGCGGCAGGACGAGGCGTTGGATTGCTTCGCCGTCAACCGCTTGACCGTCACCAGCCACCGCCGCGCGTTGAGCATGGTCAATGACGGCGAGGTCAAGCGGTTGAACGCCCCCCTGCATTACCAAATTCGTCCATCGGCGCTGAGGGTTCTGGCTCCGCGTTGATGTTTTGCATGAGGTTGATTTGAAACGTCTGGCCCACATCTCCGACCTGCATTTCGGACGGATCAACCCGCAGGTGGTGGATGGGTTGTTGCGCGATCTGATCCTTCAGAACCCTGACCTGATCGTGGTCTCCGGCGATTTGGTGCAGCGGGCCAAACCCAGCCATTTCGCGGCGGCGCGGGAGTTCCTGCAAAGCCTGCCTTTTCCTCATCTGGTGGTGCCGGGAAATCACGACATCCCTGTGTACAATCTGCTCAAACGTTTCACCGACCCCTTCAAGCTGTACCGCCGTTACATCACCGCCGATCTCAGCCCCTTTCACGTCGATGACCAGATCGCGGTTCTGGGAATCAACACCGCTCGCGCCGTCATTCTGGGTTTTTCCGCCGGGCGGCTGAACGAGGCGCAGATCGCGCGGATCCGCGACGTGTTCGATCCGCTGCCCAACCGCCTGTTCAAGGTGTTGTTCACCCACCATCCCTTTTTGCCGCCGCCCGACGCGCCCGACACTCGTCTGGTTGGTCGACGCCGATTGGCTCTGCCCGTTCTGGAGCGCTGCGGCGTCGATCTGCTGCTGGCCGGGCATCTGCACATGGCCTATTCGGGCGACATCGCCCAGTCCCACCCGCAGGCCGCCCGCTCCATCCTGGTGGCGCAAGCGTCCACCGCGACCTCCACCCGTCTGCGCGGCGAGGCCAACGCCTACAACCTCATCACCATAGACCCGCCGCGCGTGGCCTTTCGGGTGCGCGTCTGGAACGGCGATTCTTTCGCCGACGGGCCGCTGTCGGACTGGCGCAAGGAGGGCGACCGCTGGAACCTTCTGGGGTCCGACGACGCGCCCCCGCCGACCTGACGCTGTGGTTGAGTTCGGCATGGGCGGGGGCGTAGGATCGCGCACCTGATTCCCAAGAGCGTTGTGGTTGCCCGATGCCGATCTCCGTCCCCGCCTCCTTCCCGCGCACCCGTCTGCGGCGCAACCGCGCCGACGCCTGGACCCGGCGTCTGGTCGCCGAACACACGCTGACGGTCGATGACCTGATTTGGCCGGTCTTCGTGATCGAGGGGGATAACCGGCGCGACCCGGTTCTGTCGATGCCCGGCGTGGAGCGCATGACCATCGATCTGCTGTGCGAGGCGGTGGTCGAGGCCGGAGCGCTCGGCGTTCCCTGCGTCGCCCTGTTCCCGGTGGTGGGATCGGAGGCGAAATCGGAAGACGCGGCGGAATCCTACCGCCCCGACAATCTGATGAACCGCGCCATCCGGGCGCTGAAGGCGGCGGCCCCTGACGTCGGCGTGCTGTGCGACGTGGCGCTTGACCCCTACACCAGCCACGGCCATGACGGCATTTTGCGCGACGGCTACATCCAGAACGATGAAACGGTGGAGATTCTCGCTCGACAAGCCCTGTCCCAGGCCGACGCTGGGGCCGACATCGTCGCGCCGTCGGACATGATGGACGGGCGCATCGGGACCATCCGCGACCGGCTGGACGCCAACGGGCATGAGTTGGTGCGCGTCTGCTCCTACGCCGCGAAATATGCCTCGGCCTTTTACGGGCCGTTCCGCGATGCGGTGAATTCCGGCGGCTTCCTGAAGGGCGACAAGAAGACCTACCAGATGAACCCCGCCAACACCGATGAGGCGCTGCGCGAGGTCGCCCACGACATTCAGGAGGGGGCGGACATGGTGATGGTCAAGCCCGGCCTTCCCTATCTGGACGTCATCCGCCGGGTGAAGGACGCCTTCGCCATGCCGACCTTCGCCTATCACGTCTCCGGTGAATACGCGATGCTGCGCGCGGCGGCGATCAACGGCTGGCTGGATTACGACAAGGCGTTGATCGAAACGCTGACTGGCTTTAAACGCGCCGGTTGCGACGCAATCCTGACCTATGGCGCGGTGGACGCGGCCAAGCTGCTCCGTCAACGCTGAGCAAAACGGGCGCGTGTTTGAGCGGATCGGGACCGCAGCGTCGGCGCGGCCCCTCTATCGTCGGGCCACACCCCAACGATGGAGACCCCGCCGATGCGCGCCCTGTCCACCCTGTTGACCGCTGGCCTGTTGAGCCTCGCCGTCCTGCCCGCCGCCACCCGGTCCGCCACCGCCTTCGAGCTGCGCAGCGCCGATCTGTCGGCGGAGGCGCCGATCGCCGCCCCGCAGGTCGCCAACGGTTTTGGCTGCTCCGGCGGCAACCTGTCCCCGGCCTTGAGTTGGAGCGATCCGCCCGCCGGAACCCGCAGCCTTGCCGTCACGATGTATGACCCCGACGCGCCGACCGGCAGCGGCTGGTGGCATTGGCTGGTCTTCAACCTGCCCGCCAAAACAACCAGCCTGCCGACCGGCGCGGGCGTCGCCTCCGGGTCCAAACTCCCGGCTGGGGCGGTCCAGAGCCGCACCGATGTTGGCGCGGTTGGCTATTTCGGCCCCTGCCCGCCGGTCGGCGACAAGCCGCACCGCTACATCGTCACCGTTCACGCCCTGAAGGTGGATCAATTGCCCGTCGTGACGTCGGACTCGTCCGGCGCGATGGTCGGCTATTTTTTGACCGCAAACAGCTTGGGCAAAACCACCTTGACCGCGCGTTACGGGCGCTGACCGGCTAAACTGGCGGTCATGATCGACGATCCCATCGCCAAGCTGTCCCGCTTCGCCGCCCGCGACAACCGTCCGGGCGGCGACGGCCTGCCAACCGTCCCGATTCTGGGCGCCTTCATCGCCCGTGACCGGGAGCGGATCGCGGATCTTGAGGTCGGCGCCACCGGCCTCATCATCCTGCTCGACGGACGGAAGGAGATCAGCGACCCTGACGGCAGCCATCACTATCGCAAGGGCGACGCGCTGCTGTTGCCCGCCGGATGGCGCGGCGCGGTGGTGAACGAGCCGGATCCGGACAGCGGCCTCTACCGTTCCCTCATCCTGATGTTTCCCGCCGACATGGTGCGCCGCCTGCTGCGCGCCCATGCCAACGCCGCACTTGGCGACGGTCGGCGAGCGCGCGATTATCGGGTAACGCTGACCCCCAGCCTGACCGACGCCGTTTTGCACGCGGCGGACGGCTTGTCCAGCGACTCCCCGGTCAGCCCGCAGATCGCCGAGCATCGCTGCATGGAGGTGTTGCTCGCCCTGCTGGAAACTGGCGTCTGGTGGCTTGGCCCGGTGGCCCCCACCGGAATCGCCGACGCGGTGCGGGCGCTGGTCCGCGCCCAACCCGACAAGCCTTGGACCGCCGACAGCGTGGCCCGCGCCCTGAACTTGAGCAGCGCGACGCTCCGCCGCCGTTTGGCCGAGGAGGACAGCTCCGTCCGCCGAATCATGACCGAAGAGCGGGTCGCCCACGCCCAGACGCTGTTGGAAGTTGAAGGCCGTTCCGTCCAAGAGGCGGCGGATGCCTGCGGCTACGCCTCACGCTCCCACTTCGCCCGACGGATCAAGGACGCGACGGGCAGCAATCCATCGGAGTTGCGGACGGATGGAAGGTTCAGAAAAAACTCTGGATGAGGACAACATCGACAAGCCGGGCCGGGACGATGCCGTTGACTCACCAAACCCCACACGACCAGCGGCCTCTGTGCGCCTGATGGTGGACACAGAAGGTTGAAGCTGTGCGGTGCGGGGGAATGGCGGATTGGGAAACATGGGGCGAAGCGGCGCAGGCCATCGAAATCGCCGTCCACCTGACCTGATGCACAGTGGAGCTGCGGCAGTTTCCCGCCTTCGCCACCACCGTGCGGCAAGCCTCCCCTTTTGGACAAAATGTCCGGTCCGTGACTCAGAACGGGATCTCGTCGTCCAGATCATCGTGGCGGGGCGGAGGAGCGGAGCCGCCGCTGCGCGCGCCACCGCCAGCCGAACCACCGGCTCCATAGCCGCTGCGGGCTTCGCCACGCGGCTCGTAACCGCCGCCACCGCCGCCGTAGCTTCCGCCGCCGCCCTCTTCACGGGCGCCGCCGGTGAAGTCGATTTCGGCCACGCGCACCGACAAGCCAGCGCCACGGGTGCCGTCGCGCTTGTCGAATTCGCGCAAGGTCACTTCGCCGGAAATGACGACCTGCTTGCCCTTGGTCAGATGCGGGGCGAGCGATTCGGCGCGGCGGCCCCAGATGGAGCAATCGACCCATTGGGTCGTCTTGCGCTCACCAAAGCCGACGTCGTTGGCGACGCGGAACCCCAAAACCTTTTCACCGCTCTGGGTCGTGCGCAACTCGCCGTCGGCGCCCAAGCGTCCCGTAAACGTCCACACATTCATCGCTCGATACTCCTTCAGCGCGCGTGCCCCAACATCCCCTTCCGCGCGGAAAATCCTCGCCAACGGGCGTTGGGATGCCGGAATTCCAGATCAGCCAAGCCGACGCGCCCAACGCGCGGCCACGACCCAATTTCCGGCGCAACGAAGCACACGGGCGTGACTGTGGTCAACCCGTCATCGCTGCGGCGCACCGGAACACTTCACGAACATGTGTAGCAGAGGGATACGGTTTTTGGAAACCGATTCCAGAGCCGCCGCGCGCGCCTCAACACCCGTCCGTCAGCGCAGCCGACGGGCGGCCAAATCCAAAACGATTTTCAGTTGGGCCGCCGAAAAGGGCTTGTGCACCACTCCCAACGGATAGCTTTCCGTGATGCGCCCCATCACGCCGTGATCGGCGTAGCCGGACAGGAAGATCGAGCGGATTCCGCAGTCATTGCGCAGTCGTCTGGCGACCGCGATGCCATCGCCACCGGCCAGCCGCACATCCATCAAGGCGACGTCTGGCCGCTCCTGTCGAACCATGGCCATCGCCTCCGCCTCGCTGCTGGCCGTGCCGCAAAGCCGGTGGCCAAGCTTGCCCACCGCCGCGCAAACCGCCGCCGCCGACGCCTCCTCATCCTCAACCAAAAGAACTGACAGAGATCGACCGGACAAGGAGGGTCGCAAGGATCGGCATGGTCCTGTTTGCGCGTCCGTCTTCAGCATGATGACCGACTCCCCGAATGCCCACTTTAAATTTTGGTAAATTTTCGTTTACCAACAATCGAGTCGTACCGGGTGTTTGGAACAACGGCAAGCCTTCAGAGTCAACGCCGCATCGTTTCACATCAAAGCGGGTCTCTTTGGCAACAGTCACAAAAGGGTCGATTAGCGTCCAGCCCGTCCAAGCCAATCAATGCCGCCCGGCGAAGGCGCGGCGACGCCGCCACCGCGAGTGGCGGCGGCTCGCGACGGCGGTGGCGGGAGCGGGCTTTCAGAGGTCAACCAGGACGCCGACATCGATGGCGGGGCCGCCTGCCGCGTCTCGCCGCGCAGGGTCGGATCCGAGGTGGGAACGTCGCGAGGCCGAGGGGGCGGAGCGGACGGCGCCGGGGGCGTCATCATGACGGGCGATGGCGTCGGATCGGGGCGTGGCTGCTGCGGCGGCGGCGCGTCCTCGACCTCAGGCGATGATGAGACAACCGCAGCGGCGTGGTGTGGCGGTCGCGCGCGCGGCGCGTCGATCACCCCTTGCCAGGATGGGCGGTCCTCGTCGCCAACCGCCCCGGTTCGCGTGTCCAAACGGCGGACCTGCTCCCGCACATCCAGCAAGGCCGCGACGGCGAATTGCAGCAATGGGGCCATCGCCGCCGCGTCGGCCATTTCCTCGGCGCTCAACGCGGCGAAACGGTCGCGCACCTGCTCCACCGTGTCTTCGACATGCCCGCGCAGCGCGTCGGCGCCATGCGACAGCCGTTCCAGATCTTCGCGCAGGGTTGAAATCTCAAGAGCCTGACGCAACTCGTGAAAGCCGATGCCGGGACCGGAACCACCCCCAGACGCCGCGCCGGATTTCAATCCGGAGCGCCGGTTCTGTGAACCGATTGACCCAAAATCGTGGGACATCCTTGCCAAACCCTGGAGTTTTCACCGACCGCGTTTCGCTGAAGACCGACGGAACCGCGCAAATCACCGACGGCGTCCCCCGCCACCATCTGTTTAACGCCGTTCGCCCCGGTTGGAAACCGTTTGCGCGCTGTGGCCGCTTGTACTATTTTTTGGCCGCCGGGGGAACGGATTCCTTCTGGCCCATCGCTTTAGCGGCATCCCGCCAACACGTCATCATTGCCGGAATACCCGAACGGTGTCGATTGATCGCACGGAACTTGAACGGCTCCTTGCCGATCGCCCCGCCGGCAGCCGCAGCGCGATGCAGGCGGTTCGGGAAAGCTACACCGACATCGGGCTGATGCGCGAACGCGGTTTGTCCTGGTCGGAAATTTCCGACCTGCTCGCCCAATTGGGGGTTACGGCCCGCGCCAACCAACCGATTTCGGCTGTGACCTTGCGGTCTGCCTTCTTCCTGGTCGGCAACGAAGGGCGTGGCGACAGTCTTGGCGAGGGCGAAAGCGCGACGTCGGCGGAAACCCTGGCGGCGGTCCATCGGGCGGCGTTGGAGGCTGGTCGGCCCTCTCCACCCACGGAAACCGAGCCAGGCGAGACGGACGCCACGGCGGATGACATGCCGCTTGAGGAGGCCGTCGCGCCCCCCGGCGAAGACGCGCCACAAGAGGTTCCATTTCAAGGCGAGTCCGATGATTCGCTGACCGCCGCCCCGCCCCCCCCGGAATTGGACGCCCTCCTGGCGTCCCTCCCGTCACAACCGGAACCGGACGCCAACGATCCGACGCTTGTGGCCCCTCACACCGAAACGCCCACCCTGCCCGCCGCTCCGCCGGTGGAATCGCAAGGCGCACGCACACTCATGTCTCACGACGAAACAACAAACGTTTTTTGGAAAGGCGATCGCATGCTGGGCACGATCTTCGTCCTCAATGACCGTGGCGGCGTTGGCAAGACGCTGCTGTCCCATCACCTGATGGCGACCGCCATGCTGGAAGGCCTCCAATTGAAGGTCGTCGAGTACGAGGTGAACGAGCGTCTGGCGCGTCTGTTCGGCCCGGAAATGGTCGAACACCGCCGAATCTCGCAAGACTTCATGAACATGATGGGGTCTGGCGACGGCTTTTATGAATTCTGGGACTTGATCGGTCCGGAATTGCAGCGCGGTGGCCGTCTCTATGATTTTGGCGGCAACATTTCGCAGTGGTTCTTCAATTGGGCCGAAGTGTCGGGTTTTGACTATTACGTCGGCGATGGCGAACGGCTGACCTTCATGGTTCCGGTCACGGTCGATCTGGCGTCCTTGTCCACCGGCATGGCGACCCTGGAACGGGTGGCCTCCATTGCCCCGAAGGCAAAGCGCGTTCTGGTCGAAAACGGCTTCTCTGGCCCGTTCAGCCAGTTGGAAGACAGCCAGTACGCCCGCCGCAAGGCCGAAATGGTCGAGCGCGAGGGGCTTCACGTCATTTCGATGAACCCCTGCTCGGCCCCGGCCTGGGCGCGTCTGACCGGCCATCGGTTGGATCAAGTCGCCACCATGACCCGCGAGGATCTGGTCAAGCTGGGCATGACCCCGCCGGTCGCGTCCCGCTCGCTGATCGTCATTCACGAATGGCTGCGCACCATGCGGCAATCACTGTCGCCCTACCTGCACGACGCGTTGCGTCAGACGGGCGGCGTCGCCGCCAAGACCGGGCGCTAATCCAGGCATCCGCCAGCGCGGTGTTTCTTTGGTTCCTTCGAATCGGAGAAACACCGCGACGGTTCGGGCGGATGAAACGCGGTGGTCAAGCCGCCGTTTTGGCGGGCGCCGACGAATACAAATCCGTTTTTACCGCCGCCACCGACTTCACCTGATAGCCCGGTCGGGCGCTGAATCGTCGGTTGGCGCGCTCGGACGCGTCACGTTCCGATTCCGCCCAGACCAGATACTCCCGCCCGCGCGCCCATTCGACCGCCAGAGGATGCGCGGCGTCGATTTCGCCAATTTGCGGATTGACGACCGTCACCAGCCATTCCTTGTCGTTGGGATTGCGACGGTCGGTGAGGATCAGGATTTGCGGGCGGCGCCTGGATTGCGCGGCGGCCAAGCGATTCTGGACCTCCGTCTGATCCTTGCGCAACTCCAGCGTCTCACGCATCAAGGTTTCGATTTCCTCGTGGAGTTTTTCCTCATCACGGTGCAGTCGCTTGATGGTGTGATCGAGCTTGTCAACGGTTCCCCGCGCGCTGCGCACCCGGCCTCGGGTTTGCGAAACCCGCGCTTCAACGACCAGCAGAATGTTGCTGAGCCATGCGCCGATGGCGATGATCGCCAGGATGATGATGAAGTTCAGCATCATGACGAGGCGTCCGCCCTGGTCGGGTTCGCGGGCCTTTTCGGCACGTTCGACTTTCCGCCGCCGCCGCCCCGCAGAAACGCCTTTTCAAAGCCAAGTTTGAAGGGAAAGGCGACCTCCACCATCTGCTTGGCTTCGTCAAAGCTGGGGGCCCAGACTTCGGCGACGTTGGCGCAACGCCAAATCGGGTTCACCTGAACTTTTTCACCCGACGCGCGGGCCTCCGCCGACGCTTTGGCCTGGGTCAGCGTGGCGACGAACTTCATCAAACCGGATTGTGGGTCTCCCACCTCATGGACGAACAAGGGCGGCAGGTCGGCCAGTTCCTTGATCTGTTTTTCCGCCTTGCGGATGTCGGTTTCCAGCCGATGCTTGTCCGTCGCCTGGGTGTTCCGACGTTGCGTCAGGCTGTTGACCCGGTTGTGCAACTCTTGGGATTCAGCGTGCAGAACGTAAATTTTGTTCTCAAGCTGATCCATGCCGGAACTTTTTTCCAGGACGTTCGGCAGAAAATCCTTCAGCATCATGGCTATGGGAATCGCAGCCAGCATAATCACGACAATAGCGATTAGAAACAGAGTCGTGTTCGACATGCGATTGCGGCATCCCCTCTCGTCGCTTCCTTTGTCCGAGCCTGACTGTTCCTGAGCCACGGCGCGAGACGGGAAGAGATCCAGAGTCGCTGAACAATCGGGATTCGTCAATGCAACGTCATAAGACGCATCAAATTTCCGATCCAGCGCGATGAATGGTTACAAAACAACCATACCAACCACACGACGAACCTCCTCGCGCACCGGCCCCGGACGACGGTCGTCGGCAAGCGTGGTGAACCAACGCTCCGGTGGATTCCGCCCGGCGGCGCGCTGCCAAGTCAGACCGCGCAGGATCCTTTCCGCCTCGGGCGTGAGCGACGTCACCGGATCGACGCCGTTCAACACCGCCCAGATCCCGGCCCAGCAGCGTCCAACCGACCAGGGGTTGTAACCGCCGCCGCCGACCACCAGGGTTTTCGGGGCCAGCGGCAGCAGATCGGCCACCGCGTCCCACAACGCGCGGTTGGACAACTCCAACCGGCTGAGCGGATCCTCCGCCAGCGCGTCGGCCCCGGTCTGGATCATCAAAATCTGGGGCGCGAAGGCGCGGCCCAAGGGCAAAATCGCCTCGCGCATCGCGTAGGCCATTTCGCTGTCGTTGAAGCCCGGCGGCATCGGCAGATTGCGGGCCATGCCGCCCGCCCGATCTTCGGCCTTGCCGGTGTAGGGCCAGCGGCCATCCTCATGCACCGAAATGGTCAACACCCGGTCGTCGTTGGCGAAGGCCTCCTCCACCCCGTCGCCGTGGTGGGCGTCGAGATCGACGTAGAGCACCCGCTCCACCCCCTGGTCGAGCAGGTCGAGAATGCCGAGAACCGGCGCGTTGAAGTAACAGAATCCGCTGGCCCGCCCGGCCCGCGCGTGGTGGGTCCCGCCCGCCGGTGCGTAGACCACGTCCGCCTCCCCCGCCAACAGCAGCCGCGCCGCCTGGAGGGTTGATCCGACGCTGGTCGCCGGGCGCCGGTACATCTCGGCGAAAATCGGGTTTTCCATTTTGCCGAGATTGTAGCGGGCGCCGGTTTCCGCATCGACCCGCTGCTCCGCCTCGGCCCGTCGCAGGGCGGCGACGTAATCGGCGCTGTGAAAGCGGAGAATCTCCGCTTCGCTGGCGACGTGGGTGTCGCGATACACGGCGTCCGGCAACCAGCCCATCGCCCGGCTGAGGTCGATCACCGTGGAAATGCGCGGGATCGCCAGCGGGTGCTTGGCCCCATAGGTGGACCCCCGGTAAATCTCGCCGCCGATGAACAGAGGGGGTCGGGAAACGGGCATGACGTCATCCTTGCGTGTCGCGATGACGTGGCGCGCGAGCCAGGGTTGGTCAAGGGCAGCGACCGCCGGAAAGCCGGGCCGCAGCGCCGCCCCATCGGGGAATGTTTCACAAGCGAGGCGCTGAACAGGGGGATGAGCCGAACGAATGGAACGTTTGAAACGCCGTGAACCATAATCGCGCGCCCTGTTCACTTGTTTCACCGACGCCGCCACCGGCCCACGCGGCGCGCCCACCCCATGGGGGAATGGTTCACAAACCGGGCGCTGGACAGGGGGGGCTGGACGAATGGAACGTTTGAAACGCCGTGAACCATAATCGCGCGCCCTGTTCACTTGTTTCACCGACGCCGCCACCGGCCCATGCGGCGCGCCCACCCCATGGGGGAATGGTTCACAAACCGGGCGCTGGAAAGGGGGGTGGGCTGGACGAATGGAACGTTTGAAACGCCGTGAACCATAATCGCGCGCCCTGTTCACTTGTTTCACCGACGCCGCCACCGGCCCATGCGGCGCGCCAAGCCGCAGCCCCGCCCCATCGGGGACAGCGGCGGCGAACAGGTTGGTCGCGTGGGGCATGACGATGCCTCCATAGGAAACAGGTCATGATTCCTAGTTCAGCCCGCAAGCGTCGGCAATCACGCGCTGAAAATCCCAATGCGGTCGCCCTGGGTCGAAAAGCCTGGGCGTTTGACATGACGTTCGTCATGCCGACATGCTGTTCCACGTCACCCCATGGAAGGAGGTCGTCATGGCGACCCGCGTCGAACGCAAGCAGGCGTCGCTTCACCGCATTCTGGACGCCGCCGCCGCCCGGCTGCGGACGGAAGGTTTGATGGGCGCCGCCATCGGTCTGGTGATGCGCGACGCCAATCTGACCCACGGCGCCTTCTATTCCCACTTCGCCAACAAGGAGGAGTTGACCGCCGCCGCCTTCCGCCACGCGCTGACGAACAACCGGACGCGCTGGACCACAGGCCCCAGCGGCGAACATTGGCCCCAACGCCTGACCCGGCTGGCGAAACGCTATTTGACGCCCGCCCACCGCGACGATCCGGCCAACGGCTGCGCCTTCGCCGCCGTGGCGTCGGAAGCGGCGCGCAGCCCGGCGGAGTTCCGCCGGGTCTTTGAAGCGGAAATGATCCAATCCCTGCGCGCGATCTGCGGCCCAGCCGCCGATCCCGCAGCCGCCAACCCGGCCGCCAACCCGGATCCGAACGGCCTCGATCCCGCCCGCCACGACGAGGCCATCGCGCTTTTGGCCCTGTGCGTCGGCGGCGTCACCCTGGCCCGCGCGGTGGAGGATGGCGAAACGTCGGCGCGCGTCCTGGCCGCCTGTCAGGCGGCGGCGGCCCGATTGGCCAATCCCGAAGACGCGAAGACTTCCGCCTCCCGCGCCGTCGATTGACAGGACGTCCATCATGCGAAACACTGATGTTCGCATGATGAACGTCATGCGACTCTGACATTGGCGACACACGGAGCGCGGCGCATGACCACACCACCGAAGCCAACCGATTATCCCCGCCACACCCACGACAAGCTGCGTTACGCCGACACCGACCGTCAGGGCCACGTCAACAACGCGGTCTTTTCCACCCTGTTTGAAACGGGACGGGTCGAGCTGCTCTATGATCCCGCCGGGCCGCTGCACGCGCCGGACGGGGCGTTCGTCATCGCCCGGCTGGTGATTGATTTCGCCGACGAAATCCGGTGGCCCGGATCGGTGGACGTCGCCACCCGCGTGGCGTCGCTGGGGCGGAGTTCCATTCGGCTGGAACAGGCCCTGTTTCAGGATGGCCGCCATGTCGCCTCCGCCGAAAGCGTGATCGTCCATGTCGACCAGGGCGACCGCCGGTCGCGCCCCCTGCCCCCGTCCAGCGTCGCCGCGCTGGAGGCCTGCCGCTCGCCCGACGCCGCTCTTGCGGGCGACGCCGCGCCGCGCCTATAGTTCGCGCCTTCACTGGGGGGAGCCGATGGTCGGCTGAGAGGTCTCAAGCGCTGAGACGACCCCTGGAACCTGATCCGGTTCATGCCGGCGTAGGGATCAGTGAGCCGCCCATGGACCAGATCGACCGCGTCGCGGGCGCTTCGCCCTTTCGTTCCCCCGCCGTTCCGTTGCCCGTCGCGCCCCTGGCCGTGCGGGTGTCGTCGGCGCGTCTGACCTATGGCGGCGACGTCCTGTTTTCCGACCTGACGCTGACGCTGGAGGCCGGGCGCACCACCTGCCTGCTGGGGCCGAGCGGCGTCGGCAAAACCACCCTGCTGCGCATCCTCGCCGGGTTGGCGGAACCGGAAGCGCCGACGCGGGTGGAAACCGGCGACGGCTTGCCGCTGGCCGGGCGCATCGCCTACATGGCCCAACAGGATCTGCTGCTGCCCTGGCTGTCGGTGCTCGACAATGTGCTGTTGGGCGACCGGCTGCGGCGCAAGCGCGTCACGCCGGAACAGGCGGCCCGCGCCGCCGCCCTGCTCGACCGCGTCGGTCTGGCCGGGCGGGAGGGCGACCGGCCCGCCACCCTGTCGGGCGGCCAGCGGCAACGGGTGGCGCTGGCCCGCACCCTGATGGAAGACAAGCCGCTGGTCCTGATGGACGAGCCGTTTTCGGCGCTGGACGCGCTGACCCGGCTGCGGCTTCAGGAAACGGCGGCGGAAACCCTGGTTGGCCGCACGGTTCTGATGGTGACGCACGACCCGCTGGAGGCGCTGCGCATCGGCGACCGGCTGCATGTGATGACCGGGCGCCCGGCCAGCGTCGGCCCGGCCCTGACCCCGCCCGGAATCGCCCCCCGACGGGTCGATGATCCGGCTCTGTTGGCGCTCCAGGCGGAGCTGTTGCGGAGGTTGGCCGGATGATCGCCCCGCTGGCGCGCGTCGTCGTCACGCTCGCGGTTCTGCTGGGCGGTTGGCAGGCGCTGGTTTGGTTCACCGGACTGCCGCGCTATCTGCTGCCTAGCCCGCTGGCGGTGGCCGATGCGATGCAACGGCAGGCCCCGTTGCTGATCCAGCATGGTTTGACCACGCTGACCGAAATCATCCTTGGCCTGCTGGGCGGCGTCGCCTTGGGCGGCCTCAGCGCCCTGACCCTGGCGCGGTTCCGAGCGGCCCGGCGCTGGCTGATGCCGGTGCTGGTGGTCAGCCAAGCGATTCCAGTCTTCGCGCTGGCCCCGCTGCTGGTTCTGTGGCTGGGCTATGGCATGGCGTCGAAGATCGCCATGGCGATTCTGGTCATTTATTTCCCGGTGACGACCGCCCTGTTCGACGGGTTGCGCCGGACGGAGCCGGGCTGGCTCGACCTTGCCCGCACCATGGGGGCGACGCCCGCCGCGACGCTGTGGGTGATCCGCCTGCCCGCCGCCCAGCCCGCCTTCTGGTCGGGGGTGCGGGTCGCCGCCGCCGTCGCGCCGATTGGCGCGGTGATCGGCGAGTGGGTCGGCTCCTCGTCGGGCCTTGGCTATCTGATGCTGCACGCCAACGCCCGCATGCAAATCGATGTGCTGTTCGCCGCCGTGCTGGTTCTGGGCCTGTTCGCCGTGACGCTCTACGCCGCCGTGGACGCGCTGGCCCGCCGCGCCCTGCCCTGGCAGCCCGACACCCAACCGGCTGAGGATTCAGCCTAGCCCCGCCACAAGGATTGTTTCGATGAAGCGCCTGTTCACCGTGACCACCATCCTCGCCGGTCTGCTGGCCGCCGCGCCCGCCGCCGCGCAAGACAAGCTGTCGGTGATGCTCGACTGGTTCGTGAATCCCGACCACGCCCCGTTGATCGTCGCCCAGGAAAAGGGCTTCTTCAAAGACGTCGGGCTGGACGTGACGCTGACCGCCCCCGCCGACCCCAACGATCCGCCCAAGCTGGTGGCGGCGGGCGGCGCCGATCTGGCCATCTCCTACCAGCCGCAGCAGATCATCCAGGTGGCGGAAGGGCTGCCGCTGGTCCGCGTCGGCACGCTGGTCTCCACCCCGCTCAACGCCGTGGTGGTTCTGCGCGACGGCCCGGTGAAGAGCCTGAAGGATTTGAAGGGCCGCAAGGTCGGCTTCTCCATCGCCGGGTTTGAGGACGCGCTGCTCGGCGCCATGCTGGAAAAGCAGGGGCTGAGCCTGACCGACGTCACGCTGGTCAACGTGAATTTCTCGCTGTCGCCGTCGCTGCTGTCGGGGCAGGTGGACGCGGTGATCGGGGCCTTCCGCAATTTTGAACTCAACCAGATGGACATTGAAAAGCATCCGGGCCGCGCCTTTTACCCCGAAGAGGAAGGCGTCCCGCCCTATGACGAGTTGATCGTCGTCGCCCACAAGGACAAGACCGGCGACGCCCGCATCAAGCGCTTCCTCGACGCGGTGGAGCGCGCGACGCTCTACATCCTGAACCACCCGGAAGAGGCGCAGGCCGCCTTCGTCAAGGGCCGCCCGGAGCTGAACGACGAGTTGAACCGCCGCGCCTGGGCCGACACGCTGCCGCGCTTCTCGCACAGCCCGGCGGCGCTCGATTCCGCCCGCTACACCCGCTTCGCCGAATTCCTGAAGGCGCGCGGCCTCATCAAGAGCGTGGAGCCGGTGGAGCGTTACGCGGTGGTCGTCAAGTAAGGGGGCAGGACGTCAAGCGGCGCGACTCAGCGGCGCAGGACGGCGACAGCCCATTGCCTTCCGATAGTGCGGAGCGTTACCTCTAACGGGCGACGCTCCGCCGCCGGTTTGACGAACAGGCCGACGGTCGGGCCGCCGATCAGACCGGGGGATATTGGGATGCCGATCAAGACCATTCTTCTGCACATGGCCAACGACGACGCCCACGCCACCCGTCTGGCCGTCGCCGCCGCGCTGGCCAAACGCTTTTCCGCCCATGTCCAGGCGCTCTACATCGCCACCCCGGTGTCGATGCCCGCCGGGGCGACCGGGCGCGCCGCCTCTTACGGCTACATCGCCGAGGCGACCGCCATCGCCCATGAAAACGCCGAACGGATCGAGGCCGAGGTCCAATTGGCGCTGGCCGACCTGTCTTATTCCTGGAGCGTGGACGAGGGCGATCATGTCGCCCTGCTGGCCGAACGCGCGCCCTACGCCGATCTGACCATCATCGCCCAATCCGCCGCCCAACGGTCGGGGGAGCGCGTGGCGCTGCATGCGCCCGACCGGCTGCCGTTGGAAACCGTCGGCCCCACGCTGCTGTTGCCGCCGGTCCAACCGGCGACCGCGCCGATTGGGCGCAACATTCTCATCGCCTGGAAGAACAGCCGCGAATCGGCCCGCGCCGTGCGCAACGCCATGCCCTTCCTGGAAGAGGCGGAAAGCGTCACCGTGCTGACCATCGACCCGCCGGGCAAGACCCCCGAGGACGGCGTCGCCCTGGTCGGCTGGCTGGCCCGCCATGGAATCGCCGCCCACCACCACGCGGCGGTCGCGCTGGGCGGCGAGGTCGGCGACCTGATCCTCGCCTGCGCGGGAGAGATCGGCGCGGATCTGCTGGTGATGGGGGCCTATGGCCATTCCCGCCTGCGCGAACTGGTGCTGGGCGGGGCCACCCGCAGCGTTTTGTCCAACACGCCGCTGCCCGTCCTGATGTCGCACTGAGCGGACGGGCTTCGGCCCGCCTTTCAGCCGAACAGGCCCCTCAGCCAAACAAATGGTCGCGCAACGCCCGCCAGCTTTCGGCGTCGGGCGCGGTCAGCAGGCTGCCGGTTCGCAGGGTGGGGCGATAGGGCGACCCGTCGCTCAAGGCGGCGAAACCGCCCGCCTCGGCGTGCATCAAGACACCGGCGGCGTGGTCCCACGGCATCAGCCGGTGGTAGAGCGAATAATGCGCCCGGCCCTCCAGCAGGCGCAGATACTCCTGCGCCGCGCTGGACAGGTTGGCGCGCTCGCCCAAACCGCTCGCCCGCTCCTCAAGCTGGGCGGCCATCGCCTCGCCGCAAAAACGGGTGGACAGGGCGCCGACCATCGCCGACAGGGGGACGGATTCCGCCACCCGCGCCCGTCGCCCGTCCAGCCACGCCCCTTGCCCCTTCACCGCCGTCGCCATGCGGCCATCCATCGGGTCATGAATCCAACCGGCGATGGTCTCCCCGCGATGGACCAGGGCGACGATCACCGCGAAGAGCGGGCGGCCCTGGGCGAAATTCATCGTGCCGTCCACCGGATCGATGATCCACACCGGGGCGTCGCCGTCGAGATGGTCGAACACGCGCTCATCCTCGGACGCCGCCTCTTCGCCCACCACCCGGCTGCCGGGCAGCAGATCGGCCAAGGCCGGGGTCAAGGCGCGCTCCGCCGCCTCGTCGGCCAGCGTCACCAGATCCAGCGGCCCGGTCTTTTCCCGGATGGCGGAGGCGTCCAGGTTGCGGAACCAGGGCAAAATCTCGGTCTTGGCCACCGCGCGGATCAAGGCCGACACCTGATCGACGTCAGGCAAAGCCAAGGAAGACGGAAAGGATTGGGTCACGGGTGGTCGCTCGCCTTGTTCGCGTTGGGCGATCACCACAATGACGCCATCCGCGCCAAAGCGACAGGGGCAATGGCGCGTTCCTGCGTCACAAGCGCCGCCGAACCGGCGTGCTCTGGCGGTTTGCTCGCGGACTTGCTACGACGAGCCATCGTTGAATGCGGGAAGGACTCCGGTGATGTTCGCGTGGCAAGAGGCGACCGTCGGCAGCGGGTTGACGCTGCACGCTCCGCTGACTCTCAAGACGGACATCGCCGCGCTCCAGGCGGACTTCGACGCGCTGGACGCCACGCTGGCGCCGGATCAGCGGCATTTTTTCAGCGGCGGCGACGAATGGACGGCGATCACGCTGGTCAACCGCCCGTCGGGGTCGAACACCGGCCTTGCGGACAACGCGACGCCCCTGTTGGAGCGGATGCCGAGCGTGCGGGCGCTGTTGGAGCGATTCGCCGCGCCGGTGTTGGGCTGTTACATCAGCCGCCAACCGCCGCGTGGACGTTTGGTTTGGCATTTCGACAACCAAGCCCTTCACCTGTCCGAATGCCGCCTTTTGGTTCCCATTCACGCCCCGCCAGGGGCAAAAACCCTCATCGGGGCGGAGGCCGTCGCTTATCCCGAAGGGGTCGCCTGGACCGGCGATTTTTCTTTCCCGCATCAGGTCGAAAACGAGGCTGACCGCCAACGCATCGTTCTTTTGATCGACGCGCCGTCCACCGACTGGGTGCGTGGTCTGGCCCCGGCGGCGCTGGCGGCCAACGCGCCGCTTCGCCACGAATTGGCCGAAACGGCGCGAAACGCGCTGGTTGAGTGGCGGACGCGACGCCAGCCGTAAACGCGCGTCACCGTTTGGGCGCAGCCGTCGCCGGTTTGCTGTCCAGTTTCAGCGTTGGCCCGTCGTTGGTCGGGTTGGTCAGCAGAACCTTGCCGTCCAGGCCGCTGTCCTTCAGCGCCTTGGCCAGAGCGTCGAAGGTCGCCTTGTCCTCGGCCGCGGTCGCCGCGTCCTTCGCCGGGTTGGGCGGCGGCGGCGGCACAGGGCCACCCTGCGCCGGTTCGCGCGGGGCCTTGGGATCGGGCGGCGCTGGCGGCGGTTGGCCCGCCGTGTCTTTCTCCGGCTCCGGTTCCGGCGGCGGCGGGGGCGGCGGTTGCCACAGGCGGAAACAGTCGGTGAAGGTTGGCTCCTTGCAGGCCTTCAGCAAATCGGCGGCGGCGGGGGCTTCAACCAACGGGTCGGTTGGGGCGATCTGAAATTCACGAGGCAGCGGCGGCAGGGGATCTTCCGGCGGCTCATCCGGCTCCTCGACATAGCCGGGCGGCAAGGGCAAACGAAGCGGCGCCGTCGGCGGCTGTTGCGCCACCGCCAGACCAACGGTCAGAACAGGCCACGCCAGCGCCAAGGCCAGCGGCAGAAGAACGGAGCGAACGCGCACGAAGAACCCGGAAGCGATGACAACCCCGCCATTATGACCTCGGGTCGGGTCCGCCGTCATCCGCCAAGTCGCACGGACGGGCGAGGCAAAACGGAACAGGGCGCGATGCCGCCACCGCGCCCTGTTCCGTCACCCGTCGCGTGACGCCGATCAGAGATCGGGCTGTTGCAGGAACCGCTTCTCGAACCGCGCCAGATCGGCGGGATCGATTGAGATCTGCAAGTGCGCCTGCTCCTCGTCGTCGCGCCGTTCCAACACCTCGCCTTTGGAGTAGAGCCACGCGAGCGCGGCGCCGTCGTCCAGAGCGACGTCGAGATCGACGACCTGCCGGTGAGCGTTCATCCGCTCGTCCAACAGCCGGTCGAGCGCGTCGATTCCCTCGCCCGTCCGGGCGGAGACCGCCACGGCGCGCGGGTTGCGCGCCGTCTGGGTCAGAATCGCCGCGCGGCTGTCTTCGTCGAGCGAATCGATCTTGTTCAGAACCTCGATCACCCGCTCGTCGTTGTCGGCCTCCAACCCCATGTCGCTCAACACCTCATAGACGTCGGAGCGCTGGGCGTCGGTGTCGATGTGGGCGATGTCGCGGACGTGCAGGATGATGTCGGCGGCGTCCACCTCTTCCAGCGTGGCGCGGAAGGCGGCGACCAGCCCGTGCGGCAGATCGGAAATGAAGCCCACCGTGTCCGACAGGATCACCTTGCGGCCCGACGGCAGCGTGACCTGACGCATGGTCGGGTCCAGCGTGGCGAACAGCAGATCCTTGGCGAAGACGTCGGCGTTGGCCAGCCGGTTGAACAGGGTGGATTTTCCGGCGTTGGTGTAGCCGACCAGCGCCACCACCGGATAGGGCACCTTGGCCCGCGCCTTGCGGTGCAGACCACGGGTGCGCCGCACCTCGTCCAGTTCCTTCTTGATCTTGATGATGCGGTCGCCGATCAAACGGCGATCCATCTCAAGCTGCGATTCGCCGGGGCCGCCAAGGAAGCCGAAGCCGCCGCGCTGGCGTTCCAAGTGAGTCCAGGACCGCACCAAGCGGGATTTCTGATAGGTCAGCGACGCGAGTTCGACCTGGAGCATGCCTTCCCGCGTGCGGGCGCGGGCGCCGAAAATTTCCAGAATCAGGCCGGTGCGGTCGATGACCTTGGCCTTGATCGCGCGTTCCAGATTGCGTTGCTGCACCGGCGACAAGGCGTGATCGAGGATGACGAGGTCAGCCTCCTGCTCCTCCACCAATTCCGCCAGATGCTCCACCGTGCCGGAGCCGAGCAGGGTCGAAGGCTGCGGACGGTTCACCTTGACGCATTCGGCGTGGATGACATCCAGCTCGATCGCCTGGGCAAGGCCGACCGCCTCCTCCAAACAGGATTCGGGGGGGCGAGAAACCCCGTCCGCCTCGCTGCGGAGGACGGGGTGGACCACGATCACACGGCCAGCGCCCAACGGCGCCGCACCTTCGTCATTGGTCATGGGATCAAACGCTCTCACCTTCCTTGGGCGGCTCGAAGAGTTGAATCGGATGCGCCGGCATGACCGTCGAAATCGCGTGCTTGTAGACCAGTTGCGAATGCGCGTCGCGTCGCAACAGAACCGAGAAATTGTCGAACCAAGTGATGATGCCCTGAAGTTTCACGCCATTCACAAGAAAGACGGTGACGGGAGTCTTGTTTTTGCGAACGTGGTTGAGAAACACGTCCTGCACGTTCTGGCTTTTTTCAGACATTAAGATGCCCCCTTCTTGAATGTTCTTGGGATCGACCTTTGCGGGGTCGATCCGCTTTCGTCCACGATGCCGCCCCCATCCCTTGCGGGACCGGATCAAACACCCGACTGAACGGATATGGTATCACCACCCGCGCCAACCAAGCCACACAAGGCTTCGCAATCGACGTGACGGTGAGCGGGGGGAAAGCGATCAAAGCCGCTCCCCTCGCCCTGCCCTATTAACACCGGAACCAAGCCCGCGCCATGGGCGCATTCCATATCGATGTCCGCGTCCCCCAAAAACCAGACCTGCGGCCCCGGTTCCAGTCCCGACGGCTCCAGCGCCATCCGCACCGGGGCGATGTCCGGCTTGTCGAACGGCGCGTCCTGCGCCCCGACCAGCCGCCCGAAATAGCCGGTCCAGCCCAACGCCTCGGCCTCTGCCCGCAGAAATTTTCCGGTCTTGTTCGACACCACCGCCTGATAGGTCCCGCGTTCGGCGAACAACCGCAGCAGCGATTCGGCGCCCGGCAGCGGGCGCAGATGGTCGAGGTGATGGGCGGCGAAATAGCCGTAGAACAGATCGCGCGCCTCGGTCCAGCGCTCACCGAAGATGCGGGGGAAGCTGTCGCGCAGCGATTGTTTGATGCGGACGCGCGCCTCCTCTTCGTCCCAGGCAGGCAAATCGAAGGAAACCAGCGCGTGATTCAGGGCGGCGCGCACGGTTCCCCAATTGTCGACCAACGTGTTGTCCCAATCATAGAGGACGGCGCGCGGCAGGGTCGAATGATCGAACAAAGCGGTCTCCCAGATCTGCGGCGGTCTGGCGCCATCACGGTTGGGAGGCGGTCACAGCAAAACGCCGGACATGATGATCGGAACAATCAAACCGTCACCGGCTTGGCGCTCCGCATCCGCCAAAACCCCGTTCCGCCGCCACTCTGATGGACCACGCGCAGGGACAGCGACTTGCTGTCGTCAATACAGGCGGGAACGGCCCCACCCATCAACAAAAACGAAGCGCTCCCCCATGGTCGCCCAAGGGGGAGCTTTTCGTCAAAAAGACACGGCGCTCAGGTGTCGAGGAAGCTGCGCAGTTTGCGCGACCGCGACGGGTGCTTGAGCTTGCGCAGCGCCTTCGCTTCGATCTGGCGGATGCGCTCGCGGGTCACGTTGAACTGCTGGCCGACCTCTTCCAGCGTGTGGTCGGTGTTCATGCCGATGCCGAACCGCATCCGCAAGACACGCTCCTCACGCGGGGTGAGCGAGGCCAGGACGCGGGTGGTCGTCTCGCGCAGATTCGCCTGGATGGCGGCGTCGAGCGGCAGGACCGCGTTCTTGTCCTCGATGAAGTCGCCCAGATGCGAATCCTCCTCGTCGCCAATCGGCGTTTCGAGGGAAATCGGCTCCTTGGCGATCTTCAGGACCTTGCGGACCTTTTCCAGCGGCATCATCAGACGTTCGGCCAGCTCTTCCGGGGTCGGCTCGCGGCCAATCTCGTGCAGCATCTGGCGGCTGGTGCGGACCAGCTTGTTGATCGTCTCGATCATGTGGACCGGGATGCGGATCGTCCGCGCCTGATCGGCGATGGAGCGGGTGATCGCCTGACGAATCCACCAGGTGGCGTAGGTCGAGAATTTGTAACCGCGCCGATACTCGAACTTGTCCACCGCCTTCATCAGGCCGATGTTGCCCTCCTGAATCAGATCCAGGAATTGCAGACCACGGTTCGTGTATTTCTTGGCGATGGAGATGACGAGGCGCAGGTTCGCCTCGACCATTTCCTTCTTGGCGCGGCTGGCTTCTTTCTCGCCCTTCTGCACGGTCGAGACGATGCGGCGGAATTCGCTGATGGGCAGACGGCCTTCCTCGGCGACGCCGGAAATGCCTTCGCGCACCTTGCGGATTTCCGCATCGTATTTTTCGGCGAACTTGCCCCAGGTCTTGGGATTCAGGCCGCGAATGCGCTCCTGCCAACCCGGATCCAGCTCATGGCCGAAATACTGGTTCAGGAAGTCTTCGCGCTTGACCCGGCATTCCGTCGCCATGCGCAACAGACGGCCTTCAAAGCTCGTCAGCTTGCGGTTCAGGATGTAGAGCTGCTCGACCAACTGTTCGATGCGTTGGTTGTTCAGACGCACGGTGTTCATCAGCTCGACCATTTCGAGCTTCAGCTTCTCGTACTTCTTGTCGGTCTGCTTGGTGATGTCCTCGCCGCGCTGCATCGAGGTGATGCGCGATTCGTGGATCTTGTGCAGCTTGTCGTAGGTCGCCTTGATGTTCTCGAAGGTCTCGATGACCTGCGGCTTCAGCGCGGCTTCCATCGCCGACAGGGACAGGCTGTTGTCGCCCTCGTCGCCTTCCTCGCCTTCCTCGCTTTCGCCTTCGGGGCGCGGCGGCGGCGGCTCCTCGCCGTCCTCGGCGGGCGGGGCGACAGCTCCCTCAACCACCTCGGCCAGCGCTTCGGGAATTTCTTCACCATCGGGACCGCCGCCATAGGTGGCGTCGAGGTCGATGATGTCGCGCAGCAGCATCTTCCCTTCCATGAGGGCGTCGTGCCACTCAAGGATCGCGCGGATGGTCAGTGGCGATTCGCAAATCGCCCCGATCATCATCTCGCGCCCGGCTTCGATGCGCTTGGCGATGGCGATTTCGCCCTCGCGCGACAGCAGCTCGACCGACCCCATCTCACGCAGATACATGCGCACGGGGTCGTCGGTGCGGCCGATGTCGTCGTCGTCGAGGTTGCCTGAGGAGCGGCCTTCGCCGTCGCTCGCCGCCTCGGTGTTGCTCTCCGAATCCTGCTCTTCCGATTCGACGATGTTGATGCCCATTTCGGACAGCATCGCCATCGTGTCTTCGATCTGCTCGGAGGATGACGAATCCTGCGGCAGAGCTGCGTTCAGCTCGTCATAGGTGACATACCCGCGCTCTTTGCCGCGCGCGATCATCTTCTTGACGGCAAGACCCATGCCATCCATCAGAGGACCGTCGCCGGATTCCTCCCGCGTTTCGGAAACTTCCACGCTGTTCGCAGCTTTCGTGGCCATGCGATCGGTGCCCCCGCATTACCCCATTGAAAAAAAGACGAAAGGGACGCCCGGCTGCGGTTGCCCGCACCGTCCGCCCCACCCCTCAGCTCTGTACCCGCCCTCGAACCCGACATGACTTGCGGCCCGTCAACCCGATCAACGACCGCTTGCGCGGTCACACATCGTCGGAATCCTCGCCGTCCGTCATTCCCTGAGCGGACGCGATCAACTCCTGTTGAAGCGCCACGACCCGCGCGAGGTTGGCCTCGCTGTTGTCACGGGTCAAAGCCGCCTTGGCTTCCCTAAGATCATCGAGCAGCCGCCGGTGAAGCAGATGCTGCCATGTCGGCCACCAGCCTTTCCGGGCATCCTCGGTCGAGGCTTCCGGGCGGGCGAAGCCAGCGTGGACATAGGTCGATTCGCCTAGCAAAGCGCTGACCATCGTTTCATGGCCAGCGGATGACAAGTGGCGACAAAGGGCGGCGGCGTCAAGTCCCGAGTCGCGGTTCCGGTCATCGGACAGACATTCTATGACCGCCCAGCGCAATTTTTCGAGATCGGGGTCGCCCAACGGCAACAGCCCCAGCGGCTCGCCCAATTCGCCGAACAACTGCGGGTGGTTGATGATGGTCGCCAACAAAATCCGCTCGCGCACCGACGCCAGACGCGACACCCGCCCGCGCCCCTCCCCCGCCGGTTTGGCGGTCAGGCGGCCCGGCGTTCCGGCGACATGGCGGCGCGGCGGTTCGCCCGGACGGCGACCCGGCTGCCAGGGGCCACGGCTGAAGCGTTCACGCGCGGGCGGGGCGAACGCCTCGTCCACCCGGCGGCGCATTTCCGTGCGGTAAAAGGCCTGAACGTCGCGGTCGGCGATGGTTCCGACGCGGGATTCCAGCGCCGCCTTGACCGCCGCCTTCGATTCGGGCGTGTCGGTCGGCTTGCCTTCGCTTTCCATCCGCCAAACCGCTTCGGACAGCGGAATCGCCTGCTCCAGCAGGGCCGTCATCGCCTTCGCCCCCTGGGCGCGGATCAGGCTGTCCGGATCCTCGCCTTCGGGCATGAACATGACGCGGGCCGACTGGCCGGGGGCCAGATGGGGCAAAATGCGCTCCACCGCCCGCCACGCCGCCCGCCGCCCGGCGTTGTCGCCGTCAAAACACAGGAACGGCACCTTCTCCGACGCCGGGATGAGCTTCCACAGCTCTTGCGCCTGGGTTTCGGTCAGCGCGGTGCCCAGCGGGGCGACCGCGCCCTCGAACCCGGCGCGAACCAGGGCGATGACGTCCATATAGCCTTCGGCGACGATGACCGGCTTGCCGTCCGCCGCCGCTTGCCGGGCGCGCGACAGGCCGTAGAGCAGCGTTCCCTTGTGAAACAACGGAGTGTCGGGCGTGTTGACGTATTTCGGCCCGTCGCCCTCCAAGATCCGCCCGCCAAAGGCGACGACCTGCCCGCGCCGGTCGGTGACGGGGAACATCACCCGGTTGCGGAAGAAGCTGTAGGGCGTGCGGCCATCCTCGGGCCGTTTCAGCAGCCCCGCCGACACCATGTCCTCTTCGTCGAATTTCAGCTTCAGCAGATGCTGGCGCAGCGCCCCGGAATCGCCGGTCGCGTAGCCCAGCCGGAAGCGCGCCATGCTGTCGGCGTCCAGCCCGCGCCGCTGAAGATAATCCAATCCGGCCCGCCCGGCGGGGCCGTGGAGTTGCTGCTCGAACCAGCGCGCCGCCTGCTCCACCAGATCATGCAGGGTTTTGCGGCGTTCGTAATGGTGGCGGTCTTCCTCGGTCGGGCGCGGCACCGGCAATCCGGCCTCGCCCGCCAAATGCTCCACCGCCTCGGGAAAGGCGAGGTTGTCGTGGCGCATGACGAAGCCGATGACGTCGCCATGAGCGCCACACCCAAAACAATGAAAGAAGCCCTTCTGGTCGTTGACGTAGAAGGACGGGGATTTTTCGTTGTGGAAGGGACAGGGCGCCTTGAACTCGCGCCCGGCGCGGATCAGGCGCAGCCGTTTGGACACCACGTCGGACAGAGCCAGTCGGGTGCGCAGCTCTTCCAGGAATTGGGGCGGAAAGGCCATGGCTCACATCACCGGGTCACGCGGGGCGGCAGGCGGCAGCGGATCGCCGCGCGCCGCGCAAACGGCGGCGGCGGCGGGGGCGACGATCCGACCTGTTGTTCCCGAGTCGCGCGACTCGGGGGCGAACGCTCTTACCCCGCCGACAGGCGTTGCTTGACCAGGGGGCCGGCCTTGGCGAAGTCCATCTCGCCGGCGTGGCGGGTCTTCAGCTCGGCCATCACCTTGCCCATGTCCTTGATCGACGACGCGCCCAGCTCGGCCACAATGGCGGCGATGGCGGCCTGGACCTCCTCCTCCGTCATCTGCTTGGGCAGGAAGCGTTCGATGACGGCGATCTCCTCGCGCTCCTGCTGGGCGAGTTCCGGGCGACCGCCCTGATCGTACATCGTCGCCGATTCGTTGCGCTGCTTAATCAGGGTTTGCAGCATCGACATGATTTCGCCGTCGTCGACGCCGTCGGTCACGCCGCGCGGGCGGGCGGCGATGTCCCGGTCCTTCAGGCCCGCCAGGACCATGCGGAGGGTGGAGACGGCCCGCGCGTCCTTGGCGCGCATGGAGTCCTTCAAGGCCTCGTTCAACCGCGTGCGCAGCATGTTCCTGTTCCTCATCGTCTGGCCGATGGCGCGAAGGGCCAGCGGCGGAGGGCGACTATTCCGAATATGGCCGCCGATTGCCATGCTTATATAGGAGTGGCGGCGCATGGCCCATCCCATGAAACGCCTGAGAAAGCGCAACCGCAACGCCGCTCTGCAAAGCTATTGCTGGAAATCGCGGCGGCAATCGTCCTATACGATGTCCGGCCCGCCCTGATCCGCCCACTCGATCCCGTCAACCGCCCCTTTCGGCGGAGAGGGGGTGCGAGCGGGTCCGTGTGCGCGCCCGGCGGGACGCCAGACCGTCGCCGTTCCGCCGCAGCAAAATTTGGTCGATTCGTCGACGGTCGCGGTTTTTGGAAGGTCCAACGGAATGACTCTCGCCTCTCCCCCCTCCGACAAGGCCGTTCACACCGGCGTGCTGGTTCTGGCTGACGGCACCGTGTTCCGTGGCCGAGGCATCGGGGCCGTGGGGGATTCGGTGGGCGAGGTGTGCTTCAACACCTCGATGACCGGCTATCAGGAAATTTTGACCGATCCCAGCTACGCCGGGCAGATCATCACCTTCACCTTCCCGCACATTGGCAACACCGGCACGAACGCCGAAGACATCGAAACGACGACTCCGGCGGCGCGCGGCCTGATCCTGCGCGCCGACATCACCGATCCGTCGAACTGGCGCTCCACCCAGCATCTCGACGGTTGGCTGAAAAGCCACAACCTGATCGGGCTTAGCGGAGTCGACACCCGTCGTCTGACCCGCCGCATCCGCGATCTGGGCGCGCCGAACGGCGTCGTCGCCCACGCGCCGGACGGCAACTTCGATCTCGACGCGCTGGTCGCCAAGGCCAAGGGCTGGCCGGGCCTGGAGGGCATGGATCTGGCCAAGGACGTGTCCTGCCGCCAGACCTACGGCTGGGATGAGGCCGCCTGGAGCATCGGCGGCGGTTACGCCACCCAGACGGATCCGAAATTCCATGTCGTCGCCATTGATTACGGGGCCAAGCGCAACATCCTGCGCTGCCTGGCCGCCGCCGGTTGCAAGGTTACGGTGGTCCCGGCGACCGCCACCGCCGAAGAGGTGCTGCGCCACAAGCCCGACGGCGTGTTCCTGTCCAACGGCCCCGGCGACCCCGCCGCCACCGGGATCTACGCCGTGCCGACCATCCAGAGCCTGATCGCCACCGGCCTGCCGATCTTCGGCATTTGCCTGGGCCATCAGATGCTGGCGCTGGCGCTGGGGGCCAAGACGACCAAGATGCCGTTGGGCCATCGCGGGGCCAACCATCCGGTCAAGGATCTGGCCTCGGGCCGGGTGGAGATCACCAGCCAGAATCACGGCTTCGTGGTTCTGCCGGAAACCCTGCCCGCCGACGCCGAAGTCACCCATGTCAGCCTGTTCGACGGCAGCAACGAGGGCATCCGCCTGACCGGCAAGCCGGTCTTCTCGGTGCAGTACCACCCGGAAGCCTCGCCCGGCCCGCAGGACAGCCATTATCTGTTCAACCGCTTCGTCGGCTTCATGACCGACAAGGCGGCGGCCTGACGCTCCGTCCGTCACACCTCCCGCGCGTCGGGGGGTGTGACGGACCGGCGCGCCGTTCTTATTCGGTCGGCGCGGGCGCGTCCGTGACGAGTTTGCGGATCGCGGCGAAGACCCGCTCCCACTCCTGTTCGCCGATGTCGTGCAGGCCAAGGCCGCGCAACAGAAACGCGCCCTCGGCGGCCAGCATCGCGATGAGCGCCCTGTCCCGGACGCTGGAATTGGCGCCGGAATCCGCGTTGGAACCGGCGTCAACGCCGTCAAAAATCTCCCGATACCCCCGTTTGATCTCGCGCTGATAGTCGGGCGCGCGGACCAGCGACGCCAGCAGCGCCGATGATCGGGCGCCGCTGGCGACGTCCTCGGCCCGCGTCGCCTCGACATGCGCCAGAACGCGGGCGGACGGCTCGCCCGAATGCGCCGCCAGATAGCGTTTCACGCTGTCGTCGTAGCTCGTCATGACCCGATCGACCATCGCCTCGATCAGCGCGTCTTTCGTGTTGTAGCAATATTGCACGCCGCCTTTGCTGACGCCCGCCTCCGTGGCGACGGCGTCCAGGGTGAGGGCCAGCGCCCCGTCCCGCGCCACAACCCGTTCAGCAGCGTCCAGAACGCTGTCGCGATCAATCGACTGACGTCTTCCCACTCGGATCCCCTCTTTTCAATCCGTCCGGACGGATTTATATATAACCCCTGTGTCGGGGCCTGTGAACGCCCCACAAGGAGTGTATCGTGCATCCGCAGTCAAACCGATGGCTGGTTCTCGCCACCGTCATTCTCGCCTTCATTCCAATCGTCATCGACATGACGATTCTGCACATCGCCGTCCCCTCGCTGACCGCCGCGCTTGGCGCGACCGGAACCGAGGCGCTTTGGATCATCGACATCTATTCGCTGATGATGGCCGGGCTTCTGGTGCCGATGGGCACCCTGGCCGACCGCGTCGGCCATCGCCCGATGATGCTGATCGGGTTGTCCGTCTTCACCATCGCCTCGGTGATGGCCGCCTTTTCTCCGGCGCCTCTGCTTCTCATCGCCGGCCGCGCCCTGATGGCGGTCGGCGGGTCGATGATTATGCCCTCGATTCTGGCCCTGATCCGCCAGAGCTTCGAGGATGAACGGGAGCGCGCCTTGGGTCTTGGCGTCTGGAGCGCCGTCGCGTCGGTCGGCGCAGCGCTGGGGCCGCTCGCCGGGGGCGCCCTGCTGGAACATTTCTGGTGGGGGTCGGTCTTCCTCATCAATGTGCCGGTCATGCTGGTGGTCCTGCCGACCGCCTGGTTCGTCCTGCCGCGTCAGCCGTCCAAACCGCTGGGAGCTTGGAACATCCAACAGGCGTTGATCCTCATCCTCGGCTTGATCGCGACCGCCTACGCCATCAAATCGGGCTTCATGCCGACCGGCGACGGAGTCTTTGGGACGCTGACGCTTGTTCTCGGCGTCGCCATGCTCGTTTGGTTCGCCCGGATTCAGCGGGCGTCCGCCACGCCGATGCTGGATCTGTCGCTGTTCGCCGCGCCCGTCTTCAGCGTCGGCCTGCTGATGGCCTTCGTCGCGTCCGGCGCGATGGCGGGCTTTGAGCTGGTCCTGGCGCAGGAGCTTCAATATGTCTTCGGCAAGACGCCGTTGGAAGCGGGGCTGTTCATGCTGCCGCTCGCCGCCGCGTCCGCCGCCGTCAGCCCGTTTTCCGGGATGCTCACCGAACGTTTTGGCCTGCGCGCGGTCGCGACGGCCAGCATGGGCGCGGCGGCGGCCTCATTCTTCCTGCTTGGGCGCGTGAGCGTCGACGCCTCCCCCATCATCGCCGCCGCGTTGCTTGGCCTGCTTGGAACAGCGTTGGGCTGCGGTCTGCTGGCCTCGTCCGTCGCCATCATGAGCAGCGCGCCCACCGACAAGGCGGGCGCCGCCGGTTCCCTTGAGGCGACCGGCTATGAACTCGGCGCTGGGCTTGGAGTCACCTTTTTCGGGGTGTTGCTGGGGGCCGCCTATCATTCCCATTTCAGCGGCGCGATGGGAGTCCTTGGCGGCGTTCCAGCGACAGCGGCGAACTCGATCAACGACGCCATGACCGCCGCTCAGACCATCGGCGGCGCGGAGGGGGACGCCATCATCGCGACGGCGACGCGCGCCTTTTCCAGCGCCCACCAAACGGTCCTGGGCGCCGCCGCCTTGCTCCTCGGCCTCCTGACGATCCTGGTGTTTTGCGCGCTGCGCCATGCGCCACGCCCGACAGATCCGCGGGGGTGAGCGCCGGATCGAGGAGGGTGAGCCTTCGAGGGCTGACAAAGCCCCTCTCCCCTCGCGGGAGTTACAGCATCCACACATCTTTGGTTTATGCAACTCATTGGAAGAAAAAGAACTTTCCTCCGTCATTCCCGCGAAGGCGGGAATCCATACTTATCCAGAAGGTTCGTCTGGCAAACTCTGGATCCCCGCCTTCGCGGGGATGACGGAAAAGTCATTTGGTTTCAATGAGTTGTGGTAAGAAAAAGATGTGTGCATGCCGTAGCCTCGCCGGAGAGGGGTTGGAGCGAGGGAGTAAGGCGTCAACCCTGCCGCCGCGTCGGTGGTTTGGGCAGATAGTCGCGGACCTCGCCGCCGCAGGATTTTGAAACCCGCTCATACTCTTCGGCGGTGTCCACCAGGGCTTGCCGCCGGTCGCGTTCCCGCCCGAACTCCTGCATCGTCGCCCGCATCGCCGAATCCAGGCTGCGGCGAAAGGCTTGCATGGCTTGGTTTTCACTGCGCGCCCGCACCGGCGCCAGTTGCGCCGCCACGTCGTCGAGACGGCGGCGGACCAGCGGGGCGAAGTCGCGCAACAGCGCCTCGTCCACCGCGACGTGCTTCATCTCATGCTCCAGCACTTCGCGAAAAATGCAACTCGCCGGAGGCAATTCGCGGGCGATGAGCACCACCCGCTGCTGAAAGCCGAAGGACACGGTCAGCGTTTTGGGCGAGGCGCAGAAACTGCCGTCGCCCATCGGTTGGAACAGCGCGCTGACCTGGGTTTGTTCGCCGTAGCGGGCTTGGGTCAGCCCCAGCACATGGCCGCGCGCCGCCCCCGCCGGGCCAGGCGCCCGCCCCGGTTGCCGGGCGAGTTGCGCGATGGACAGCCCGTCGTCGCGCTGGATCGGGGCCAGCGCGATGTCCAGGGACAAGGTCGCCCGCGCCATTGGCGGACAGGCGGCGGTCTGCGCCCCGGCGGGGGGCGCGACGCACGCCCCGGCGACGAGACACACGACAATCAAGGGAAGCCGATGGGCGATCATGCGACCAATGTCGCCGCGCCGCCGCCCATCGGCAAGACCCCTTGCAACAAAAGCCTCAGGCGACAAACGCCTCAGGCCAAAATCAACGCTTGCCCGGAAACAGGAAGCGCGCCTTCAGCGTGCCGTCAATGGCGCGCAGATCGTTCGTGACCTCCAACTCGTCCACCTCGCCATCGACATCGACGACGACATAGCCCAGCTCGGGATCGGTTTGCAGGAACTGCGCGGCGATGTTCAGGTCGCGGCCCGAAAACACCTCGTTCACCTTGCGCAGCATGCCCGGACGGTTTTCGTGGACGTGCAGGAAGCGCGTGCAGCCCAGTTGCACCGGCAAGGCCACCTGCGGGAAATTGACCGCCCCGACGGTGGATCCGTTGTCCGAATACTCGATCAGCTTCTGCGCCACCTCGGTGCCGATGTTGGCCTGCGCCTCCACCGTCGAGCCGCCGATGTGCGGGGTGAGGATGGCGGTCTTGACGCCACGCAGCGCACTTTCAAACACCTCGTTGTCGGCCCCCGGCTCCTTGGGGAAGACGTCGATGGCGGCGCCCAGCACATGGCCCGATTCCATCGCGGCGGCCAGCGCCGGAATGTCCACGACCTGACCGCGCGCGGCGTTGATGAGATGGCTGCGCTTCTTCATCGCCGCCAGTTCCGTCGCGCCGATCATGTTGCGGGTCTGCGGGGTGTCCGGCACATGCAGGGTGACGACGTCGGAAACCGAAAGCAGTTCCTCCAGCGTCTCGCAGGGGCGCGCGTTGCCCAGAGCCAGCTTGCGGACCACGTCGTAATAGCGGACCTGCATGCCCATGGCTTCGGCCAGGATCGACACCTGGGTGCCGATGTGGCCATAGCCGATGATGCCCAGCGTCTTGCCGCGAATCTCGTAGGAATCCTTGGCCGACTTCATCCAGCCGCCGCCATGGACCAGCGCCGACTTTTCGAAGATGCCTCGCATCAGCATGATGATCTCGCCGATCACCAGCTCGGCCACCGACCGGGTGTTGGAATAGGGGGCGTTGAAGACGGGAATGCCCAGGCGGCGCGCCGCCTTCAGATCGACCTGGTTGGTGCCGATGCAGAAGCATCCGACGGCCATCAGCTTGCTGGCCGCCTCCAGAACGCGCGCGGTCAGATGCGTGCGCGAGCGGATGCCGAGAATATGGACGGAGCCGATGCGCTCCAGCAATTCCTCTTCGTCCAGAGCGCGCGGCAGGCGCTCGACCGAGGCGTAACCGCCCCGCGCCAACTCGTCGATGGCGTTGTCGTGAACACCTTCCAACAGAAGGATGTTGATCTTGTCCTTGGAGAGCGAGAGCTTGGTCACGGTCGGCATCCGTCTTGGTCAACGGCCCGTCCGCCGCGAAACACTCCGACGACGGGCCACGGCAAAGCGAAGGCGCACCGTAACGCCAACAGCGGGCCTTGTCACCCAACCGATGCTGCGCCGCCGCAGCCGTTCGCGCATGACGGCGTGGCGCAAAACGCGCGCCGCCCCAAAACGCGCCGCGCTGGCGACAGCAGTGCGATCTTGCCGGGGGGCGTCCGGGATCTTATGGTCCGGGGCATGATTCACACACTCCCCGAACTCACCGCCCGGTTGGGCAGAGGCCAGCGCCTGCTTGGGCTGGATGTTGGCTCCAAGACCGTCGGGTTGGCCATCGCCGATCCCGGATTGATCGTCGCCTCGCCCATCGGCGTCCTGATGCGGACGAAATTCACCCAGGACGCCCGCGAACTGGCCAAGACGATTCGCGATTACAGCGTCGGCGGGTTGGTCATCGGCTTGCCGTTGAACATGGACGGCACCGAGGGGCCGCGCGTCGAATCCGTGCGCGCCTTCGCCAAGAATTTGGAAGAGCGCGCCGACCTGTTGGGCTGGGACGCGCAGATCGCTTTTTGGGACGAGCGGCTCTCCACCTCGGCGGTGGAGCGCTTCATGATCGGCGAGGCCGACATGACCCGCAAACGGCGGGACGAGGTGGTGGACAAGATGGCCGCCGCCTACATCCTGCAAGGCGCGCTCGACATGCTGGCCAACCAGCGCCGTCAGGCCGAACGCGACGCCGAGGATGAGAATTCCGCCGAGGAATGGACCGACCGCGAACGCTGAGGCCTTACTCCGCCCATCTTTACTCCGCCGGGCCTTACTCCGCTGGGTTGGCGACGCGGCGATCCGCCAGCGCGGGTTTGCCGCCGCCGCCCGCCACACGGGTCAGCGCCAGAATGGCCAGCACGGTGGCGACGTAGGCCGCCAACTGCGCCTCGGTCGGGCGGTCGGTGTAGCCGATCAGGACATGCAGCGCCTGCCCCAGCACGCTCTTGTCGCGCAAAATCCAGGAGCTGTCCCACAGGATGGTCCCGCCGCTTTCCAGAACGCCGGCTTGCGACAGGAAGGACATGGCGGTCGCCGCCATGCCCGCCGCCAGCAGGGTCAACAGCCACGTCGTCACCCGGAACAGGTGACGGGTCGGGATGCGCAGCAAGCCGACATACATCAAGGTGGACATCAGCGCGCCCAGGGCCACGCCGCCCAGACCGCCCGCCAACACGGTCGTAAGACCGCCCTCCTCCGACGCCAGAATGCCGGTGAGGAACAGGACCACCTCGGCCCCCTCGCGCAGAACGGCGACGCCGATCACCACGGCCAGCGCGGCGAGCGATTGTTCGCCGTTCGACACCGCGCGGCCCACCGCCGCCATGTCGCGCGCCATCTCCCGCCCATGCTGGGCCATCCAGGCGTTGTGCCACGCCAGCATGACGACGGCGACCAGCAGAACGCAGGCGTTGAACATCTCCTGCCCGGTGTCGGCGAACATGCCGCTGATCGCGTCGGCGAACCACGCCACCACGCAAGAGCCAACGATTCCGGCGCCAATGCCGATGGCGACCCAGCGCCCGCGACCGACCACGCCCTTTGTCGCCGCCATGACGATGCCGATGATGAGACCGGCCTCCAGAACCTCGCGGAAAACGATAATCAGGCTGGCGAGCATGGGGTTCTCCAATCCGACAAAAACAACGAAGCGCGGCGGTTCTTACGAGGAAACGCGGTCAGGGGAAACGCGGTCAGGCCCTGCGGTCCCGCCTCATTCGGCGATGACGACGCCCTTGGCGGTGGCTTCGTGGAATTCGCCGAAGAAGGGGTATTTGCCGGGTTTCAGCGGGCCGAAACTAACCTTGATCTGCTTACGCCCGCCGACGATCTTTTCGACCTTCAACTCGGCGCTCTCGAACTCTTCCGACGTCGCGTCCTGGTTGTCGACCAGCAGCGTCACCCGCTTGTTGGCGGGGACCTTCACCTCGGCGGGGGCGAACATGTGGTCCTTGATGACGATGGTGATCGGCGCGTCATCGGCCAGCGCGGACGTCATCGGCGCCAGCAGAACGGCGCACAGGGCGAGCGGAGCGATCAAAAAGCGCATCGGGAAGAGACCTCAGAGCGAAGAAATGCGTGTGCGTCTGCAAATCATTCTCACCCATAGGCCCTTCGGTCAATCAAAAGCTATTTGCGACAAGCGCACAGCACCTGCGACCGAATCGCGCAGCGTCGGAAGCCCACCGTCAACTCATTGATCGAGCATAAAAAAGGGCCGAAAGAACTCCGGCCCGGCGGGCGCGTGTTGCAAAAACCAGCGATCCGTCCCAATCAGGGCGGTTCCGACGCGGTTCCGGGGAAACGCTCCAGCGCGTCGTCGATGACGTAATAATCACCCTGGTCGGCGACAAAAATATGCCGCAGCGTGGCCAGCCCGGTCGGCGCGTCCAAACAGCCCGCCGTGACGTCCAGAAGCGGGCTGTCGTCGCCCTTCCAGAACAGGGAGGAGCCGCAGGTTCCGCAGAAACCGCGCTGCGCCTTGGCCGACGATCGGAACCAGCGCAGAGTCTCCTCCGCCTCGAACCGCACCATCGGGCGGGGCACGCTGACATAGGCGCCGACATGGCCATGGAAGCGGCGGCACTGCCCGCAATGGCAGTTCACCACCCCCATGGGCCGTTCGGTCAACCGGAACCTCACGCCGCCGCACAGGCACCGTCCAGTCAAATCTTGCGGCTCCGCAACCCCGCTCATCGCGCTCAACCGCGCCAGAAGGGCTTTTCGGTTTCCTGTTCGGCGTCGGCGCGCGATAGGCCGATGTCCGCCAGCATATGGTCGGGCATCCGTTCCAACGCCCGGCGCTGGCGGCGGCGCTCCGACCAGGTCGCCAGACCGTCGAACAGCGCGGCGACAACGCCGCCGACGCCGACGCCAGCGCGGCGGGACGACGCGACGGCCTGCGGGGCCGCGATGCCGGACGCGTCGAAAGCGGAGGGAGTGGTCTGGCTCATGGTCGGTCTCCATCGGATCAAAGGGTGGCTGGACCGAAGGGCCGGTCGGCAGCGCCACGCTGACTGTCTGTCGTGAGGCCAACCATGAACCACCCGCTTCTTGCGGACAAACGACGCTTTCTCATAGACTGAATTAGGAAAGCTAATCCGATCACCCCCACATTTGGTTTCCGATGTCCCGCCGACTTCCGCCGCTGAACGCGGTTCGCGCCTTTGACGCCGCCGCCCGTCATCTGTCTTTCACAAAAGCCGCCGACGAGCTGCACGTCACCCAAGCCGCCGTCAGCCACCAGATCAAGGCGCTGGAGGAATGGCTCGGATTACCTCTGTTTCGCCGAATGAACCGGGCGCTGGCCCTGACGGAGGCCGGGCAGAGCTACGTCCCGTCGGTGCGCGAGGCGCTCGACACGCTGTCCCAGGCGACCGAACGGCTGATCCGCAACGACAGCGCCGGGCCGCTGACCATTTCGGCGATGCCGAGTTTCGCGTCGAAATGGCTGGTGCCGCGCCTGATGCGCTTTCAAAAGCGTTACCCCGACATGGATGTGCGCGTGCAAAGCACGTCGCAGATCGTCGATTTCGCCCGGCAGGACGTGGATTTGGCGATTCGCTTCGGCAGCGGCCATTGGCCGGATCTTCAGGTGGAACGGCTGTTGACCGAGGATATTTTCCCGGTCAGCCACCCGTCGCTGCTGAAAAGCTCCGACCCGCTGACCTGCCCGGAGGATCTGCGTCACCACACCCTGTTGCATGATGATTACAACATCTCGTGGGCGGTGTGGTGCCGGGCGGCGGGGATCGAGGGGGTGGACGTCGAGCGCGGCCTGCGCTTCGACGATTCGTCCTTCACCCTGCAAGCGGCGATGAGCGGCCACGGCATCGCCCTGGCGCGCGGCGTTCTGGTGGCCGACGACATCGCCGCCGGGCGTCTAGTGCGGCTGTTCGACGTGCATCTGCCCGGCAGCCTCGCCTATTACGTCGCCGCCCCGCCGCATTATTTCACCCGCCCCAAGGTCAAGGCGTTCCGCGACTGGCTGTTCGAGGAGGCCGGAAAAACGCCCTGAGCCGATCCGCCCTGAGCCGATCCACCACGGCGCGGCCCGTCGCGGGCGCTTGCGGGCGTCCCGCCCCGCTCCTATAGTCCGCGCCCATGAGCGCGAACCCCATCTCCGAAGCGATCTTTCCGCACCGCCACCTTCTCGGCATCGAGGGGTTGCGGTCCGCCGAGATCACCCAGATCCTCGACCTCGCCGACGGCTATGTCGAGCAGAACCGGCGCCCCGTGAAGAAGTCCCATCTTCTCGACGGGCGGACGCTGGTGAACCTGTTCTTCGAGAACTCCACCCGCACCCGCACCAGCTTCGAGCTGGCCGGAAAGCGGCTGGGCGCCGACGTCATCAACATGTCGTCCGACGGCAGTTCGGTGAAAAAGGGCGAAACGCTGATCGACACGGCGATGACGCTCAACGCCATGCATCTCGACGCGCTGGTGGTCCGCCACGCCGAATCGGGCGCGGTGAAGCTGCTGGCCGACAAGGTCAATTGTTCGGTCATCAACGCGGGCGACGGCCACCACGAACACCCGACCCAGGCGCTGCTCGACGCGCTGGCCATCCGCCGCCGCCTGGGGCGGCTGGAGGGGCTGATCGTGGCGATCTGCGGCGACATCCTGCACAGCAGGGTGGCGCGCTCCAACATCCATCTGCTGAACGCCATGGGCGCGCGGGTGCGCTGCGTCGCGCCGCCGACCCTGCTGCCCTCGCAGATCGAACGGCTGGGCGTCGAGGTCCATCATTCGATGAAGACCGGGCTGAAGGACGCCGACGTCGTCATGATGCTGCGGCTTCAGACCGAACGGATGAGCGGCCAATATGTCCCCTCGACGCGGGAGTATTTTTACTTCTACGGCCTGGATTACGAAAAGCTGGAGGTCGCCAAACCCGACGCGGTCATCATGCACCCCGGCCCGATGAATCGCGGGGTGGAGATCGCCTCGGAGGTCGCCGACGACCTCAAGCGCTCCATGATCCTCGATCAGGTCGAGCTGGGCGTCGCCGTCCGCATGGCCGTGCTCGACCTTCTCACCCGTGACCGCCGCAACGCCGATTGCCGGGAAGCCGCCCAATGAGCCGCGTCGCCTATCTGAACGCCCGCGTGATCGACCCGGCGACCGGCTTCGACCAACGCGCCAATCTGCTGACCGATGGAACCAAGATCGCCGATTTCGGTCCCGGCCTGTTCGCCGACGGCGTGCCGGACGGAATCCAGGCCATCGACCTGACCGGCCAATGCCTGGCCCCCGGTCTGGTCGACATGCGCGTCCTGATCGGCGAGCCGGGCGACGAGGAAAAGGACACGATCAAAAGCGCCTCGCGCGCCGCCGCCGTCGGCGGCATCACCGCCATGGCCCTGCTGCCCAACACCGATCCGGTGCTGGACGAGGTCGCCGGGCTGGAGTTCGTCGCCCGCCGCGCGCGCGAAGCCAAGCTGGTCAAGGTCTTCGCCTACGGCTCCGCCACGCGCGGGACCGAGGGGAACGAGATCACCGAAATGGGCCTGCTGGCCCAGGCCGGGGCGGTCGCCTTCACCGACGGGACCAAGGCCATCGGCAGCGCCAAGACGATGCGCCGGGCGCTCAGCTACGCCAAGACCTTCGACAAGCTGATCGTCCAGCATCCCGAAGAGCCGAGTTTGGGCGGCGGCATGATGAATGCGGGCGAGATCGCCACCCGCCTGGGGCTGGTCGGCATCCCGCGCGAGGCCGAGATCATCATGATCGAACGCGATTTGCGTCTGGTCGAGCTGACCGGCGGGCGGCTGCATTTCGCCCATGTCACCACCGGGGAATCGGTCGATCTGATCCGCCGGGCCAAAGAGCGCGGCCTGCGCGTGACCTGCGACACCGCCCCGCATTATTTCGCCCTGACCGAGGTCGACGTCGGCGATTACCGCACCTTCGCCAAGGTGTCGCCGCCCCTGCGCGGCGAGATGGACCGCCGCGCCGTCGTCGTCGGTCTGGCCGACGGGACCATCGACGCCATCGCGTCCGACCATGTCCCGCAGGACCAGGATCAAAAGCGCCTGCCCTTCGGGCAAGCCGCCTGCGGCGTCAGCGGTCTGGAAACCCTGTTCCCGCTGACGCTGGAGCTGGTGCACAAGGGCGCGCTGACGCTGTCCCAGGCGCTGGCCTGCGTGACGGTGAAACCGGCGGACATTCTGGGCCTGCCGCTGGGCCGCATCACCAAGGGCGGCCCCGCCGATCTGGTCGCCTTCGACCTTGACCAGCCTTGGCAAATCGACGTCAGCCGCTTCAAGTCGAAGTCGAAGAACTCGCCCTTCGACAAGCGCCCGGTCCAGGGCCGCCCCCTGCGCACCATCGTCGATGGCCGCGCCGTCTGGTCGGAGGGTTGATCGCCGTGCTGATTTTGGTCGCCGCCGCCCTGCTGGGCTATCTGCTGGGGTCCATCCCCTTCGGTCTGGTGCTGACCCGTCTGGCCGGTCTGGGGGACATCCGCCAGATCGGATCGGGCAACATCGGGGCGACCAACGTCCTGCGCACCGGCAACAAACCGCTGGCGCTCGCCACCTTGCTGCTGGACAGCGGCAAGGGCGCGGTCGCCGCGCTGGTCGCCCTGGATCTGGCCGGTCGCTTCCTTGGACCGGACATGGCCATGACAGACGCGGCCATGACGGCGGCGGTTCTCGCGGCGGGCGGGGCCATGCTGGGCCACAGCTTCCCGGTGTGGCTGGGCTTCAAGGGCGGCAAGGGCGTCGCCACCGCCATTGGCG
>Ga0209373_10000220_pt1 | contig 120276 bp, 102 predicted proteins | sample Higcelweek5metaG_FD_187173 | JGI IMG/M metagenome (GOLD analysis project Ga0209373, IMG submission 187173) | Freshwater pond sediment microbial communities from the University of Edinburgh, under environmental carbon perturbations - High... | ecosystem: Environmental > Aquatic > Freshwater >...
TCCGAAGAGGACCGAGCCGCACTGGCCGGTTTGTCTGGCACCCCGCCGCTTCCACCTCGCTCGCCGCGCTCCGTTCGGACCGCGTCGGCGCTGTTCGCGTCGGGAGGCGCTTTATAGGCGGATGACCAAATCCACGCAACTGCTTTTTTTCGGTCATAGTGAACTTTTTTCGGGAACAGGCTCAAAAGGCGGCGTTGGGCAGTTCATCCTCGTGCCAGGTGCGACCGTCGCGTTCGATCAGTGCAATGGCCTGCGACGGCCCCCAAGTTCCAGAGATGTAGGGCTTGGGCTGGTCGCGGCGGGACTTCCAGCCTTCCAGGATGGTTTCCGCCCAGGCCCAGGCGGCTTCCACCTCGTCGCGGCGCATGAACAGCGTCGGGTTGCCGCGCACGACGTCCATCAACAGCCGCTCGTAAGCGTCGGGGAAACGGGAGCCAAAGGTTTCGGCGAAGCTGAGATTCAGCGGCGCCTGCCGCAGGCGCATGCCGCCGGGGCCGGGTTCCTTCGCCATCAGGTGCAAACGGATGCTCTCATCCGGTTGCAAACGGACAATCAGCCGGTTGGCCTGCAACTCGCCCGCCGATTGCGGGAAGATCGAGTGCGGGATGGGGCGGAACTGGATGACAATTTCCGACATCTTGGCGGGCAGACGCTTGCCGGTGCGCAGATAGAAAGGCACCCCGGCCCACCGCCAATTGGCGATTTCCAGCTTCAGCGCCACGAAGGTTTCGGTGCCGCTGCCCGCCGGGATGCCGGGTTCGTCGGCGTAAGCCGGAACCGCGCCGCCCGTGACCGCGCCCGCGCGGTACTGCCCGCGCACGGTGCAGGCCCCGACATCTTCAACCCCCATCGGCTTGAGGGAGCGCAGGACCTTGAGCTTTTCGTCGCGCACCGCCTCCTGCGCCAACGAGACCGGCGATTCCATGCCGACCAGACAGACGAGTTGCAGCAAATGGTTCTGCACCATGTCGCGCAACGCGCCGGAATGGTCGTAATAGTCGCCGCGCCCCTCGACGCCGACGGTTTCGGCGACGGTGATTTGGACATGGTCGATGTGGTTGGCGTTCCACAGCGGCTCGAACAGGGAGTTGGCGAAGCGCAGCGCCAACAGGTTCTGCACCGTCTCCTTTCCCAGATAATGATCGATGCGGTAGATCTGGGATTCGGCGAAGACCGCGCCGACCTGCGCGTTGATCGCGCGGGCCGAGTCCAGATCGCGGCCAATCGGCTTTTCCAGAACGACGCGCGCCGCCGGAGTCACCAGCCCGGCGCCCTTCAGACGGTCGCAAATCGGCCCGAACAGGCTGGGCGAGGTCGCGAGGTAGAAGATCCGCACCGGCCCGTCGCCGCGCCCCTCGAAACGTCCGGCCAGATCGCTCCAGCCCTCGCTCGACGTCGCGTCCACCGAGACGTAATCAAGCCGCTCCAGAAAACGCGCGATCAGCTCCTCGTCCAACTCGTCGGCTGCGACGTGGCGGCGCACCGCCGCGTCGGCCTTCGCCCGGTACTCCGCCGGATCGAGCGCGCTGCGCGAGACGGCGATGATCCGGCTGCCCGCCGCCACCTGCCCCGCCCGGTCGCGCAGATACAGGGCCGGAAGCAGCTTGCGCAGGGCCAGATCGCCGGTGCCGCCAAACACCGTGTAATCGAAGGCGGGCAACGGCGGCGCGGCGACAATGCGGGGGTGCGACATCGGTCTTCTCAGCTTTCGGTGTTTTCGGTTGCGGCGGGTTGGGCGGCCAGCAGGCTCAGCACGGCGTCGCGGGTCGGCATGGCCGGAATCGCCCCGCGCTGGGTGGTGGCCAACGCCCCCGCCCCATTGGCGAAGCGGCAGAGATCGGCCAACGGCGCGTCCGGCCTGGTCAGCAAGCCCGACAGGAACCCGGCGACGAAGGCGTCCCCCGCACCGGTGGTGTCCACCGGGCGCACGGAAAAGCCCGAAACGCGCACATGATCGGTTCTGGTCAAGCAGGTGCAGCCTTTCGCCCCGTGCGTCACCACCAACGCCTGTGCGGCATCGTGCCACAGCGTCCGCCCAGCAACAACGGCGTCGGTGGATCCGGTCAGAAATTCAAGCTCTTCGTCGCTCAGTTTGACGACGGTGGCGCGCGCGATTCCCTCGCGGATCGCGGCGCGGGCGGCGTCGGCGCTGGACCACAGGTCAAGCCGCAGGTTGGCGTCGAGGGAGACCATGCGGCCTTGCGCCCGCGCGGCGTCCACCGCCGCCCAGGTCGCCGCGCGCGGCCCGTCGCCGATCAGCGCCAGAGAGCCGAAATGCAGCAAATCCGCCGCGCCGATGGCGGCCAGATCGAGATCCGCCGGAACCAGATTGCCCCACGGCTCGCCGTAGAAAAGAAACTCGCGGTCGCCGTCCTCGGCCAGAGAGACGAACGCCAGCGGCGTGCGGTTCGCCGGATCCTGGCGGACCAGCGTCGCGTCGACCCCGGCGTCGATCAGCGATTGAATGAGGAAGCGGCCAAAACCGTCCGCGCCGACCTTGGCGATCATGGCGCTGGGAACCCCCAGCCGCGCCAGACCAACGGCCACATTGGCCGGAGCGCCGCCCGGCGCTTTCTGGAACGCGGGGGCCGTGGCCAGATCGGTGCCGGTCACAGTGGGCACGAAATCGATCAACACCTCGCCCATGCAGATCGCGCGGATCTGGCGGGCCGTCACCGTCTCCGGCAGCGTGGCGATGGACATGGCGATGCGGTCCTTGCAAAGAGGGTGTCGGAGAAAAAATTGCCTCCGCCCCGCCGTTGCCGACGGCGCGGAGGCAGTTCAGGAGAGAAAACGAACAGACGGCGCTACGCAGAAAACCTTACTTCGACGTCCAACCCTTGTACTGGCCGACGTTGTCGCGGGTGATGAGATCGGACGGGATCAGGGTGACAGGCTGGGCCGGAGCCTTGCCCTGCATCAACTGATAGCCGACATCGACGGCCTTCTGGGCCATGGCGAAGGGATCCTGAGCCGAGGAGGCCTCGACCAGATTGCCCGGCTGCTTCAACGCCCCTTCGATGTCGGGCGCGCCGTCCACCGAGGTGATGATGATGCCCGTCCGCTTGAGCTGCTTGGCGGCGAGGTCGGCGCCGATGGCCTGCGGGTCGTTGATGGTGAACACCGCGTCGACCTTGTCGAAGGCGGTCAGATAGCCGATCATGACCTCAAGACCGCCTTCGCGCGATCCCTTGGCGTTCTGGTTGTCCGACAGGAGCTTGATCCCGGCGCTCTTGGCCAGAACCGCCTTGCAGCCGTTGACGCGGTCAACCACCGCCGACACCGGCGGGCCGTTCATGATGATGACGTTGCCCTTGCCGCCCAGCTTGTCGGAAATGTACTTGCACGCCTTCTCGCCCGCTTCGACGTTGTTGGTGGTGACGGTGGCGGCGGCGCCCTTGGCGGCCACGTCCACGGCCACGGCGATGATGCCGGCGGCCTTCAGGCGGGCCATCGCCGGGGCGATGGCTTCGGGATCGGCGGCGTTGACCAGAACCATGTCGACGCCCGACGCGATGAAATTGTCGATCTGGGTCGATTGCTTGTTCAGGTCGTAATCGGCGGACACCGCCGTGACCTTCACGTTCGCACCGCCCAATTCCTTGGCCTTGGCCTCGGCGCCCTTGACGATCTGCACGAAGAACGGGTTGCCGAGGTTGCCGACAGTGACGCCGATGGACTTCAGATCCTTGGCCATGGTCGGGGCGGCGGTGGCGAGCAGGGCGGCGGTGGCCAGCAGCAGGGATTTCTTCAACACGAGAGATTCCTCCAGTTATTGAGCGCTTGGACGCGCGTTTTGACAGTGGTGTGCGGAAGCGTTCGGGCGTCTGACCCACCCCGCAGACCGGACGCCGTAGGCGGTCATGCGGGTGTTCGGTAAAGGGGCGCCGTCCTTTTAGGTCCGGGCGCTGCCCTTGTTGCGGTAGCGGTCCAGCGCCACGGCGCCGACGATGACCAGCCCCTTGATGATGAGCTGCCAGATTTCGGTGACGTTCATCAGGATCAGGCCGTTCGACAGGACCGCGATGATGAGCGCGCCGATCAGCGTGCCGAAGATGGTGCCGATGCCGCCGACGAAGCTGGTGCCGCCTAGGATGACCGCCGCGATGGCGTCCAACTCATAGCCGGTGCCAAGCTGGGCGCCGTTGGCCGAATAGGTGCGGGCCGCCGACATCACCCCGCCCAGCGCCGCCAGGACGCCCGAGGCGCAATAGGCGAACATCAGCACCGCCCAGACCTTGATGCCCGACAGACGGGCCGCGTCCGGGTTGCCGCCGACGCCGTAGATGCGCACGCCCAGAACCGTCCGGCGCAGGATGAACCAGCTCAGCGCGATCACGGCGAGCGCGATCACCACCAGCCAGGGAACCCCGAACAGATACTCGTTGCCGATCCAGGCGAAGGGCAGGTCGGCGTTGAACACCGTGGTGTCGCCGCCCAGCAAGCGGGCCAGACCGCGCACCGCCGTCATCGCCCCCAGCGTGACGATGAAGGGCGGCAGGCGGAAGAAGGCGATCAGGCTGCCGTTCAGCGCGCCCAAAATCAGGCCGCTCAACAGGGCGAGCGGGATCGCCGCCCAAGCGAGGCCCGTGGTGGACAAGGCCACCGCCGTGACCGCCGACACCGCCAGAACCGCGCCCACCGCCAGATCGATGCCGCCGGTCAGGATGACGAAGGTCATGCCCGCGCCCAGCACGATGTTGATGGAGGCCTGTTGCGCCACGATGGCGATGTTGCGGGCGGTCAGAAACTTGCCGGTCGCCAGATCGAAGGCGACGCAGATCAAAATCAGGACCGGCAGCATGCCGACCACTTGCACGATGGCGCGGATCTTCTGGCGCCGGGCGGCGGCGGCGGCGGCGGCCTGGGCCGCGTCGTCGTTGGCGGCGTCCGCCGTCTTCAATTCGGTAGTTTTGATGGCCGACTTGGCGATCATGGTGGTGCCCTCCTTCCAGCGCCGGCTTGTTGATGACCGCCGGCCTTCCGTCAGCCCTATGGGCTGCGGTGTTCGTCGCGATGCGATGGTGTCTCGACGCCCGCCGGGCTTTCCCGACGGCGTGGGTCAGAGCGTGACGCCGGTGGCCAGCGCCATGAGGTTTTCCTGGTTGATGGCCGTGCCGCTGTCGCCGCCGACCTCGCCCATGATGTGGCCCTCGCGCATCACCAGGATGCGGTCGCAGATGCCGATCAGTTCGGGCAATTCGCTGGAGATCACCAGAACGCCGACGCCGTTGCGGGCGAGCTGGTCGATGGTCCGGTAAATCTCGGCCTTGGCGCCGATGTCGATGCCGCGCGTCGGCTCGTCCAGTATCAACACGCGGGGGCCGACCTCCAGCCAACGCGACAGCAGCACCTTTTGCTGGTTGCCGCCCGACAGCGAGCCGACGGTGGTGGTCGGGCGGTCCACCCGGATGCCCAGCCCCTTGATGGCGTCCAGCGCCCGTTGCTTGCCCCGGCTGCGGTCAAGAACGCCCGCGCCACGGGCGTCGCCGCCGCAGACGTAAAAATTGATGTTGTCCTGCACCGACATGTCGAGGAACAGGCCCTGCGCCTTGCGATCCTCGGTGAGATAGGCGAGACCGGCGGCGAGGGCGCCCGCCGGGGTGGGCCGCGTCAAGGCCACCCCGTCGATGCGCACCGCGCCGCCGATCAACGGGTCGGCGCCGTAAATCAGACGCGCCAACTCCGTGCGACCGGAGCCGACCAGACCGGCCAATCCCAAGACCTCGCCCGACCGCAGCGTCAGGCTGGCGGGATGGACGCGGCGGCCGCCGTCGGTCACACCCTCGACCTCCAGCACCGGGCGGCCCGGCGCCCGGCTGGTCTGGTGGTCATGCTTGTAGAAACCGGCCAGATCGCGGCCAACCATCATGCGGACCAGCCGTTCGGCGCTGATCTCGTGCTTTTCCAGCGTGCCGACGTAGGCCCCGTCGCGCAGCACCGCCACCCGGTCGGACAGGGCGTAAATCTCGTCCATCCGATGGCTGATGTAGATGATCGCCAGCCCTTCGCCGCGCAATTGCCGCATCAGGGCGAACAGACGGTCGGTTTCCCGCGCCGACAGGGTCGTCGTCGGCTCGTCCATCACCAGCAGCTTGGATTTGGTGTGCAGGGCGCGGGCGATCTCCACCATTTGCCGTTCGGCGATGGAGAGATCGCGCACCAACGTCGCCGGGCCGAAGGTGGCCCCCAGCCGCTGCAACACGCCCCGGCAATCCTCGCGCATTCCGGCCCGGTCGATCACCCCATGGCGGGAGCGTTCCCGGCCGAAGAAGATGTTTTCCGCCACCGTCAGATTGGGCAGCAGCGACAGTTCCTGATAGATGATGGCGATGCCGTGATCGCGGGCGACCTGCGGATCCGTGACCCGCACCGGCACGCCGTCAATCAGGATTTCACCGCCGGGATCGGCCTGATAGGCCCCCGACAGCACCTTCATCAGGGTGCTCTTGCCTGCCCCATTCTCCCCCATCAGCGCCAGGATTTCACCCGACCGCGCGTCCAGGCGGACGTCGCGCAGCGCCTTGGCGCCGGGAAAGGTCTTGGAGATTCCGCGCATTTCGAGGATCGGCGGGCGCACGTCCATCGTTGGCGCGCGCAAGGCGGTCGCACCCATGATTCTCTCCCGATGACTGATCGTGGTGACGGGTTCGACGCCGGTCTATTGGTTGACCAGAATCTCCCGGCTTGGGCTGTAATTGAGATGAAGGGGCAGGATCGCCGCCCCCAGCGCCGCCGCTTGCCGCCCGACCTGGCCGAGCCGCAGCGGCGGGGGTCGTCGGGCTTCCGGCACGGCGTCGTCCAGGCATTTGTTCAAACGCGCTTCCAGATCGCGCCGGACTTCCATCGGAAGATCGGCGTCGATGACGATGGCCTCGACGTCCAGCAGGCAGGCCGCCGACAGCAGCGGCATCACCAGGGCGTCGGCGGCGTCGTCCAGCCATTCCCCGACCAGGGCCGGGTGCAGCGGAATCGCGCGCTCCAGCTCGCTGCGCATCGTGATGTCCACGCCGTTGCCGCGCAGATGGCGGATCAGCGAGTTGATCGAGGCGCGCGTCAGCAGAATGTCGCAACTGTGAGTCGGGCGCGGCGCGGTGGACAGGCGCGACGGCCCGACCGGCATCAAGCCGATGTCGCCCGCGTTGCCGGTCACGCCGCGATAGTAATCGCCGTTCATCACCAGACCGCCGCCGATGGCCGAGCCGATGAAGAGATAGACGAAGGTCTGAAGCTCCCGACCGCAGCCACGAAACATTTCGGCGACGGCGGCGGCGGTGCCGTCATTCTCGCGGAACACCGGCAGGCCGGTCGCCTCGCCCAATTGGGCGGCGATGTCCACGTCGTTCCACACCTTGTAATCCTCGACCCGAATGTCGAGTTCGCGCCGCCAGCTTCCCATGTTGTACGGGGTGGCGACGCCGATTCCGGCCATCCGCCCCTGCCCGTCCATCGGCAGCGCGGCGCGCATCGCCTTGATGTCGTTCAGCGCCAGCGCCAGCGATTCTTCGGGCATCGGGAAATCGCGCTCGTGATGGCGGCGCTCCACGACATGGCCGCGAAAATCGACCAGCAACGTGTCCACAGACCGGCGTCCGACCTTCACCCCGATGGAGTAGGCCCCCTCCGGGTTCAGCGACAGCAGGGTCGCGGGCTGCCCACGGGCGCCGGACCGTTTGCCTTCGCTGCGGATCAAGCCCCGCTCTTCCAATTCCTTGACGATCACGCCGGCGGTGTTGCTGGTCAGACTGACCGACCGGGAGAGATCGGCCTTCGACGCCTGCCCCAGACGGCGCAAAGCGTTGAGGATCACACGCTCGTTGAACAGACGCAGATTGACGGAGTTGCTGCCCTGGCCGTTGCCGGTCCCAGCGCTGAGCACGCTTCCCGCCGCGCTGTTCGTGTAAGAGACGTAGGACACCCCGGCACCCTCCCTGATCGTTCATCCGTGATGCGGCCACTGTAGCGGACCTTGCGGCCCCTGTGACCGGGTGAACGTCTTGACGACAATCTCCCACACGAACGATCCTCGGTCAATAAGTAATTCACGGTGATTTAATTTTCTGGAACTGAGCGGAGGTGCGCGCTAACGTCACACTCATTGCCGAACGCCCCTGTCAATCGACTCAAAGGTTGCTGACGCAGGGGGTGGCGAACAACTTACGCCTAGGGAGATGACACCATGCTGAAAGGGATCAACCCCTTGCTTGGCCCGGATTTGCTGAAAATTCTGCGCGCCATGGGCCATGGCGACGAAATCGCCGTGGTGGACGCCAATTACCCGGCGGACACCGACGCCAAACGGCTGGTTCGGCTGGAGGGAATCGACGCCCCGGCCATCGTGGACGCCATCCTGTCCGTCATGCCGCTGGATGATTTCGTCGAACACAGCGCCTTCCGCCCCGGCATCAAGGACCAGCCGGATCGGGTTGAGCCGGTGATGACCGAACTGGCCGCCATGGTCGCCCGGCACGAGCCGTCCATTGCTCTGGTTCCCTTGCAGGGCGACGCCTTTTACGCCCGCGTCAAAACGGCCTACGCCCTGGTCGCTTCGGGCGAGCGTCGGCTCTATGGCAACATCGTGCTGCGCAAGGGGGTGGTTCGCCCGGATTGAGGCGCGCCCAACGTCGCCAACCGCCCGTCACGAGAGGGAAATCAGGCGCAGAGGTTTTTTGCGCCTATTTCTTGCGAAGCTCGATTTCATTGGTAGCATATCGCCATCATCATTCAATTTGATGATCGGCCGTCCCACGCAGCCGCAATGTCTGGAACAGGGGATCCATGATGGTGGTTGACGGCGGACGCGACGCGTTTCTCGATTCGAAAACCTACAGGGACGAACAGGACTCCATCCGACGGCATCGCGTCGAGTCCGACGCGGGGGCAGACACGGAACGCCCCCTGGTCGGGTTGGCCCTGTCGGGCGGCGGCATCCGCTCCGCCTCCTTCTGTCTCGGGGTCATCAAGGCGTTGCAGCGCAACGGGCGGATTGGCGCGTTTGATTATCTCTCCACCGTGTCGGGCGGCGGCTACGCCGGGTCGGCGCTGAGCTGGCTCATCAATCTGGGCAAGCTGGACCAGTTCGACGATTACCTCGCCCGTCTGCGCTCCCACGGCCACTACCTCGACCCCGGGCGGCGTCTGACCGCCACGGCGATGACGGCGGTGGTTCTGCGCACCGTGCTCATCAACCTGCTGGTCTATGGCGGTCTCATCACCGTCGGGCTGTATGTCCTGAAAAACCTCGCCGATTGTCTGCCCGGCGGAGTCGGGTTGACCGGCGCGCTGTGGGGGGCGGTCGCCATCGCCGTTTTCTTCGCGCTCGCCGCCCTGATCTACGCCTTGGCCACCGGCGTCACCGCCGACGTCGTCGCCAAACGCCGCTACCTCTGGCGGCTGAGTTGGCAGCGCTGGGGCGGGGTGGCGCTGGGCGGCGCGGTCGGCTTGATCGTCATCGGCCTGCTGCCCTATTTGCGCGCCGCCGTGGACGTCCTGCTGGCCGACTACATCCGTCAGGATTTCGCCGGAGCCGGGTTGGGCGGCGTGTCGGTCGCCGTCAGTTGGCTGGTGTCAGTCGCCGCCAAACTCAGCGGTTCGACGAAAAGCGACACCCGCCCCTCGACCAACACGCCGACGTCGCCCCTGGTCGGCGCGCTGGCCCCCGTCGCCGCCGCGCTGGCGGTGGTCGGCGTTCTGCTCGTCGCCTATGATTTCTCGTTGAAGCTGCCTCTGTGGGGGGCCTTGCTGCTGCTCGCCGTCGCGCTGCTGACCGGCTGGGTCGCCGATCTCAACATGATGTCGCTGCACCGCATGTACCGCGACCGGCTGATGGAAGCCTTCCTGCCCAACGCCGACGCCGTCGCGACCCAGGAATGGACCGCCGCGACCGAGGCGAACGGCACGCCGTTGACCGGCTTCGACCAACGCCCGTTCCACCTGCTCAACACCAACGTCATCCTGATCGACTCGCCCAACACGCAGGTGCGCGGGCGCGGCGGCGACAATTACGTGTTGACGCCGATCCATTCCGGATCGGCCTCCACCGGCTGGTTTCCCACCAGCGACATCATGGGCCGGGGCAGCCGCGACGGGTTGACGCTGGCCACCGCCGTGGCGATTTCCGGGGCAGCGGTCAACGCCCATGTCGGGCCGGGGGCGCAGCCCAGCATCCTGCGCAACGGCGCGGTGTCGTTCCTGCTGTCGTTGTTCGGCCTGCAACTGGGTTACTGGGTCAGCAACCCGGAAAAGCCCATGTCGAACGGCAATTATCTGGTTCCCGGTTTCCGGTCGCTGACCGGCGGCGGCTTTCACCGTTCGGCATGGTTCCACATGCTGAGCGACGGCGGGCATTTCGACAACACCGGCCTGTATGAGCTGATCCGCCGACGGGTCCGCACCATCGTCGCCGTCGATGGCGCCGCCGACCCGATCTACCGATTCGCCGATCTGGCCGCCCTGATCGAAAAGGCGCGGGCCGATTTCGCCACGGACATCAGCTTTCCCGGCGGGCCGGGCGGCAATTTGGCCGATCTGCGGCCTGAACGGCCATCGGTCAATTTCCCCGGCGTGAGCGTCGCGGAACGCGGCTGGATCGAGGGGCTGATCGCCTATCCCGACGGGTCCAAAGGGCGGCTTGTCTACATCAAGCTGACCATGGTGGACGCCCTGCCCGCCGATGTTTACGGCTACGCGGCGGGGAACCCGCCCTTCCCGAACCAAAGCACCGCCGACCAGTTTTTTGACGAGTTCCAGTTGGAAAGCTACGTCACGCTGGGCGACGCCATCGCCCAAACCATCAACTGGCCGGATTTCCCGACGTCTTGAACCAAAGACCGTGAACCAACAAAAAAGGGCGGCTCCAACCGGAACCGCCCTTTTGCTTTTTCAACGACCCAGCAAGCCGAACACCGACGCGCCGGACTCCGCGCCGCTCACCGCGTTGCGGAACAGGCCGAACAGCTCGCGGCCACAGCCGTGCCCGGCGTCCTCGCTGGCGGGCGGCGGCGCGCCCCGGCTGTCCCACTCCGCCGCGTCCACCAGCGCGTCGAGCGTCCCGGCCTCGGCATCCAAGCGCAGAACATCGCCGTCGCGCACCCGGCCAAGCGGGCCGCCGCCCTTGACCTCCGGCGTCACATGGATGGCCGCCGGAACCTTGCCCGACGCGCCCGACATGCGCCCGTCCGTCACCAACGCGACCTTGAAGCCCTTGTCCTGAAGCACGCCCAACGGCGGCGTCAGCTTGTGGAGTTCCGGCATCCCGTTCGCGCCCGGCCCCTGATAGCGGACCACGACGATGACGTCACGGTCCAACTCCCCGGCGCGGAAAGCGACCTGCACGCCCTCCTGGCTGTCGAAGACGCGGGCCGGAGCCTCGACCACGCGGTGTTCGGCCTTGACCGCCGACACCTTGATGACGCCGCGCCCGAGATTGCCGGTCAGCACCCGCAAGCCGCCCTCCGCCGCGAAGGGGGCGGCGACGGTGGCGACCACGCTCGGGTCGCCGCTTTGCTCGGTGGGCTGGGCGCGCCAGGACAGCGCGCCGCCGTCGCTCACCTCCGGCATGGCGCGATAGGCCTCCAGACCGCCATCGCCCCACACCGTCGCCACATCGGCGTGCAGCAGACCGGCGTCCAACAATTGCCCGATGACGAAGGGCATGCCGCCCGCCGCGTGGAAGCGGTTCACGTCCGCCGAGCCGTTCGGATAGACCCGCGCCAGCAGCGGGACCGCCGCCGACAGGTCGGAGAAATCCTCCCAATTCAGTTGAATGCCCGCCGCCGCCGCGATGGCGGGGATGTGCAGGGTGTGGTTGGTCGAGCCGCCGGTGGCCAGCAGGCCGACAATGCCGTTGACCATCGCTCGTTCGTCAACGATCCGCCCAATCGGCGCGCCGCCGCCGGGCTGGGTCATCGCCACGATCCGGCGAGCGGCCTCCTCGGTCAACGCCTCACGCAGCGGGGTGTTGGGGTTGACGAAGCTGGCGCCGGGCAGATGCAGGCCCATGATCTCCATCAGCATCTGGTTGGTGTTGGCGGTGCCGTAAAAGGTGCAGGTGCCGGGCGCGTGATAGGATTGCGATTCGGCCTCCAACAGCTCTTCGCGCCCCACCTTGCCCTGGGCGTAGAGCTGGCGGGCCTTGGCCTTGTCGGCGTTGGACAGGCCGGACGGCATCGGCCCGGCGGGCACGAAGATCGTCGGCAGATGGCCGAAGGACAGGGCGCCGATCATCAGGCCGGGCACGATCTTGTCGCAAATCCCCAAACACAGCGCGCCGTCGAAGGTGGCGTGCGACAGGGCGACGCCGGTGGCCAGCGCGATCACGTCGCGGCTGAACAGCGACAGCTCCATCCCCTCATAGCCCTGCGTCACACCGTCGCACATGGCCGGAACGCCGCCCGCCACTTGGGCGACGCCGCCCGCTTGGCGCACCACCTCCTTGATGACCGCCGGATAGCGTTCATAGGGTTGGTGGGCGGACAGCATGTCGTTGAAGGCGGTGACGATGCCGATGGACGGCTTGACGCCGCCGCGCAGCCCCTCCTTGTCGGTGGCCGAGCAGGCGGCGAAGGCGTGGGCCAGATTGGCGCAGCCCAGCTTTTCACGGCGCGGCGTGGCGCTCGCCGCCTCCAGACGGGCCAGATAGGCGCTGCGGCTGTCGCGGCTGCGCGCGGCGATCCGGTCGGTGACGCGGGCGACGATGGAATTCAGAGGGGCGGAATTCAGGGGCTTGCTCATGCTGACGACTCAACCGCTGGAGGCGCCGCAGGAGGGGCGCGATGGTTCACAGGGCCAACCATACGCCCAGTCCACGCCGCTGTTAAGAAAAAAAATTTCATGAGTTGGCGTGTTTTGCCGAATTTTCCGATCCGTTCTCGCCTTTGATGAAAATCATCGCCATACTGCTGGCTCATCCACCCATCATCCGCTTGCCTCACACCGTCAGCCCCATGCCCCACCCGATCAACATTCTGGAAGACATCCGCCGTCTGCGGCCCACGCTGAAACGCTCCGAAGCGCAGGTGGCCGATCTGGCGCTGGACAACCCGCGCGCGGTGCTGGAGTTGAACGTCACCTCGCTGGCCCACCGCGCCGAGGTCAGCGAGGCGACGGTCGTCCGCTTTTGCCGCAGCGTCGGTTGCGGCGGCTTCCCCGATTTCAAGCTGCGGCTGGCCGAATGCCAGGCGCGCGGCGGCACCCCCTATGTCAGCCAGGACGTGGCGCCGGACGACAGCGTCAGCGCGCTGGCGCGAAAAATTTTTTCATCGAGCGCCGCCGCCCTGACCACCGCCGCCAACGCGCTGGACGACGCGGCGTTGGGCGACGCCATCGCCCGGCTGGCCGACGCCCCGCGCATCCTGTGCGTCGGGATCGGCGCGTCGGGGGCGCTGGCGCAGGACGCCGCCCACAAGCTGTTGCGCTTTGGCGCGAACGCCCAACCCTGCTCCGATCCGGTTCTGGCCCGCATGCTTCTGCTGAATCTGGGGACGGACGGCCTGCTGCTGGCCCTGTCCAACAGCGGGCGCAGCGGCGCCGTCAACGATCTGGCCGCCGCCGCCCGCGCGCAGGGTCTCGCCGTGGTCGCCATCACCGCGCCCGACTCGCCCTTGTCCCGGTTGGCGACGGTCACAATCGCCAGCCTGCCGGTGGAAGACACCGAAATGTACACGCCGATGGCCTCCCGGCTGGTGCATCTGACCCTGATCGACGTGCTGTCCACCGGGGTGGCCCTGCGGTTGGGCGACCCGGCCCGCCAGCATCTGGCCAAGGTCAAGGCGACGATCAACGCCAGCCGCAGCCCGCTGAGCAACGCGTGGCCCGACCGCCCAGCCGATTCCCGTTCCGGTTGACGCATGCGTCGCACTGGACGCGCCTGCCGGTCCGTGCGACAAATCCGCTGACACAACAGTCCGCACACCGCAGCGGTTGCCATGACCCGGATTTTGATCGCCGACGACCACCCGATGGTGCGCGACGCCCTGCGCAACGCCGTCCTCTATTCCTGCCAAGCCAGCAGCGTGCTGGAGGCGGACAGCCTGGACGCGGTGATCGCCGCGTTGCAGGTCGGCGGCGAGGATTTCGACCTTGTGCTGTTGGACGTCAACATGCCGGGCATGAACGGCCTCAACGGGCTGCGCATTCTGCGCCAGCGCTTTCCCGCCACCCCCGTCGTCATGGTGTCGGCGCATGAGGAGCGGCGGATGGTGCGCGAGGCCATTGACAGCGGCGCGGCGGGCTTCATCCCCAAATCCACCCCGCGCGACGCCATCGCCGCCGCCCTGCGCCATGTGCTGAACGGCGAAATCTACCTGCCGCCGCAAAGCGAGGAGGGGCTGGCCGAGGAGGTCGCCGAAGACGCCGAAACCGCCGACATCGCCCGGCGCATCGCCACCCTGACCGCCCAGCAATTGCGGGTTCTGGAGTTGCTGGGCACCGGCAAGCTGAACAAGGAAATCGCCTTCGACCTCAGCATCACCGAAACCACGGTGAAGGCGCATGTCTCGGCGATCCTGCAAAAGCTGAAGGTCTACAGCCGCACCCAGGCGGTGGTCATCGCAAACCGCGTGCTGGCCGAGAAACGCTAAGCGAAACGCTTGGCTCCAGCGACGCACAGCACGACCAACCCCGTCGCGGCGACCATCGTCCAGGCGACGGGTTCGCCCAGCAGCAACCCGGCCAGCGCCAGCCCAAAAAAGGGTTGCAGCAGTTGCAACTGGCCGACCCCGGCGATGCCGCCCAGCGCCAGCCCGCGATACCAGAAGACAAAGCCAATCAGCATGCTGAAGACGGAGACATAGGCCAACCCGGCCCAGGCCGCGCCATCCACCCCGCTCCAAGCGGCGGGCAAGGTCGCCAGCGCGACCGCCGCCATGACCGGAAACGCCAGCACCAGCGCCCAGGAAATGACCTGCCAACCGCCCAGCCGCCGCGACAGGGTCGCGCCTTCGGCGTAGCCAAGCCCGCACAACACTATCGCCAACACCATCAAAAGATCGCCGTCCAGCGACCCGCCGCCCGCCTGAAACAGGGAAAATCCGGCAACGCAGAGGCTTCCCAACCCTGAAAACAACCAAAACACCGGCTTTGGCCGCTCGCCCCCGCGCAAAACGGCAAAAATGGCGGTGGACAGCGGCAGCAACCCGATGAAAACCACCGAATGGGCCGACGTCACGCGTTGAAGCGCCAGCGCGGTCAGCAGCGGGAAACCGACGACGACGCCCAGCGCCACCACCGCCAGCGACGCCAGATCGCCGCGCCCCGGACGGCTTTGCCGCAGCGCCCGCAACAGGGCGGCCCCCAACAGAGCGGCGATCACCGCCCGCGCCGAGGTCAGGAACAGCGGCTCAAAGCCACCGACCGCAAGCCGCGTGGCGGGCAGCGATCCGCTGAAAATGACCACGCCGCACAAGCCGCTCCACCACCCATCCGTCCGCGCCCGCATCCCATCATCCTTGGTTCGATTGATCCGATGGGAGGACGCTAACGCGAACGGCGCTGGCGCAGACAGAGACAGTCCCATACAATTTCACCAAACTGTATGGCTGACCGCAGCGATACGGATGACGGAGAGCCAAACGATGGAACAGCGGGCAAAAACGCGCACGGGCGAGGTGATGGACGCGATCCGCCGGAAAATCGCCGGTCGCGCGCTGTCCCCAGGCGAAAAGCTGCCCTCGATCCGCCGCTTCGCCGAGACCATGGGGGTGTCGCCCTCGACCGTGGTGGAGGCTTATGACCGGCTGGCGGCGGAGGGGGTGATCCGCGCCCGCCCCGGCTCCGGCTTTTACGTGTCGGGCGGCGCGCCGCCCCTCGCGGTGGCGGAGGTCGAACCTCGGTTGGATCGGGCGATTGATCCCTTCTGGGTGTCGCGGCAATCGTTGGACGCCGGGGTCGGAACGCTCAAGCCCGGATGCGGTTGGCTGCCCGCCGATTGGATGCCACAGGCGGCGATCCGGCGCGCGCTGCGCCACCTCGCCCGCGCCGATGACGCTGTGTTGGCGGATTACGGCGGCGCGCGCGGCTCTTTCGCCCTGCGTCGGCTGCTGGCCCGCCAATGCGCCGACGAAGGGCTGGCGGTCGGCCCCGATCAGATCCTGCTGACCTTGTCGGGAACCCAGGCCATCGACCTGATTTGCCGCTTCCTGCTGCGCCCCGGCGACACGGCGCTCGTCGATGATCCGGGCTATTTCAACTTTCAGGCCCTGTTGCGCGCCCATCAGGTCCGCATCGTCGGCGTGCCCTACACGCCGACCGGGCCGGATCCCGCGCTGTTCGCGCAGGCGCTGGCGCAGCACCGCCCCCGCCTCTACATCACCAACTCCGCGCTGCACAACCCAACCGGGGCGACGCTGTCGCCGCAGACCGCCCACACGCTGTTGAACGCCGCTGCGGCCCACGATCTCGTCATCGTCGAAGACGACATCTTCGCGGGCTTCGAGCCGACCCCGTCACCGCGATTGGCCGCCTTGGATGGGTTGTCGCAGGTCATTCGGATCGGCAGCTTTTCCAAAACCCTGTCGGCGTCGATCCGCTGCGGCTACATCGCCGCAAGGCCGGATTGGCTGGAGGCCCTGGTCGATCTGCAAGTCGCCACGAATTTCGGCGGTCCAAGCCCGGTCGCCGCCGAAATCATCGTCGCAGCCTTGAGCGACGGCAGTTACCGCAAGCATCTGGACGGCCTGCACCGTCGATTGGCGCGGGCACGGCGCGACGCTGCGGGCAAGCTGGACATTCTTGGCGTGCGGCCCTGGCTGACGCCGCGCGGCGGCCCGCATCTGTGGTGCCGATTGCCCGATGGGCGCGACGCGGCGGCGGTGGCGCGGGCGGCGCTGCGCGACTCGCTCATCCTGGCGCCGGGCAATGTTTTCAGCGTCTCCCAATCGGCGAACGGCTTCATGCGCTTCAACGTCGCGCAAATGGAGAACCCACGCGTTTACGAGGCGCTGGGCCGCATCCTGGCCGCTCCGCCCGTCGCCGAGGGCGCAGGCGAGGACGCGGGCGATCACGCCAGCAGATTGACCGCGCCCGCTCCCGCGTCGGCTTGAGGGGCCGCCTGCGCGGCGACGGCGCTGGACAACGCGTCGCTGACGCCGCCGGTGGCGGCGGCCTCTTGTCCGCTCGCCTTGTCGGCGCCGCCCAGCAGGGATGCGATGGTGATGTTGGAACCGAAGGCCGCTTGGCGCAAATTGTTGACCTCCTTTTGCGCCGCGTCGATCATTCTCTCATCGACCTTGAACTCTTCCCGCTTTTCCTTCCGACGCTTCTCGGATTCCTCCTGCTCGTTGGCGATTTTGGCATCGCTCAACGCGCGTTTGGCGACGCGCAGCACCTTTTCGACCCGCTGCCCGAACGCGTCGGCCTCCTTGTAGCGGGACATTTTCAGGTCATTGTCGGTCATCAGGCTCTGCATCGCCGCGTGCGCGCTGTCCCGCCGATTGCTGGGAATCAGGCCGTCGCCGTCACGCAAGCCGGACAACGCGCCATCCACCAGGCGCGCCAGTTCCGGCGGCAGGTCATCATCCTTCCCGTCCGACGAACCCGAGGAGTCCGCTTTCCCCTCGCCCGCCCCGCTCAACGCCGCCGCGTCGGTGGGCGCAGCGATCGGCGGCGCGTCCAGGCTCGGGGCCGCCAGCAGGGCAACCTCCGGCGCGGCCATCGCCTCTTGCGCCGGGGCCGCTTCGTCGCCAGCGCCCGCCGTCGCCGTCACTTGCAGCGAGAAGGACAGCGCCGTGTGCTGAACAGTCAGCGTGGTGACGGTGGTGGTGCGGGTGATCTCCGTCGTCCCGATGGCGCCCGCGCCGCCGGGCAGCCCCATTTCCGCCGCCGCCGCGACGCCGCCGGCATACTCCTTCGCCGCCCGTCCGGCCTCGCGCGCCAGCAAGGCCGCCTCGCGCGCCAATTGCGCCAGCTTGGTGGCGTCACCCTGGGCGAACCGCATCATCCGCTTCAGGTCTTCGATCTTGCGCTCGACCTGTTCCAACTTCTGTTCGGCGGAAGCCTTGGGGCTGCCGATCCGCCGCGCCTCCTCCAGCGCCGCCTGGGCGGTGGCGTGGTCGCTCTGCTGCTTGGCCGACAGCTTGTAGGGTTGCGCCGCCTTCGACGCCTTTTCAGCCAATTGGCCCAGCGCGTCCTTGGCCCCAAGCTCTTTTTCCCAGGGCTTTTTGGCCTGCTGCATGCGGAACATGCCGCTTTGCGCATCCGACAGAACGCTGAAAACACCGCTCATGCCCGCCGCCCTCCGGTTGGATCAACACCAAACCTAAACGGGAAAGTTTAAAAGAATCTCAAAGTCTCTGCACGTCTGCGTGCAAAGCAGCGGCGCGCCGTCCGCAGGCTGCGGCAGATCGTCGCGCCCGACCATCGCCGGGGCTGTTCGGTTGCATGGCAGCGTTGTATAACCAAGCGGAGCGGAGGGGGATTCCCGCCCGCAGTTTTTCTTGACAAGCGCCCCCTGGAAACCGCCTAATCAGGACCAATTTAGTCCTGTATTCCGAAGCCCGCACGCCGCGTGCGGGCGGATCGGCAACCGGGGTTCCGCGTCCATGATCCGGCTGAGCAAGCTGACCGATTACGCCATCGTCGTGTTGAGCGAGATGGCGCGCCATGTCGGCGCGGTCCACACCGTCACCCTGTTGGCGGAACGCACCGGCGTGCCCGCCCCCACGGTGGCCAAGCTGATGAAGGCGCTGACCCCCGCCGGGCTGACCACGTCGCAACGGGGCGCCGCCGGTGGTTATGCGCTGAGCCGCCCCGCGAACGCAATCTCGATCGCCGAGATCATCACCGCGCTCGACGGCCCCATCGCGCTGACCGCCTGCGTGGACGGCGCCGACAGCCAATGCGGCGTCGAACGGCTCTGCCCGATGCGCGGCGGTTGGGAAAAGGTCAACAACGCCATCCGTGGCGCGCTGGAACAGGTGACGCTGGCCGACATGATGACGCCGGTCCTGTTTCCGCTTCCCGCCACCCCGTCCGTTGCGGCCCCCGCCCCGCAACCGGCGCTCCAACCGATTTCTTGAGAAGGACGAGGCACGCCATGGCCGCCCAACCGGAAACCATCGATCAAGTCCGCGCCGTCACCGAGCAGAAATACAAGTACGGCTTCACGACCGACATCGAATCCGACGTTGCGCCCAAGGGGCTGAACGAGGACATCGTTCGCTTCATCTCCGCCAAGAAGAACGAGCCGGAGTGGCTTTTGGAATGGCGTCTGCGCGCCTTCCGCGTCTGGCAGACGATGGAGGAGCCGCAATGGGCCGCCGTGAGCTTCCCGCCGATTGATTACCAGGACGCGCATTATTACGCCGCGCCCAAGCAAAAGGTCGGGCCGAAGTCGCTCGACGAGGTCGATCCCGAATTGCTGGCGACCTACGCCAAACTCGGCATTCCGTTGCGCGAGCAGGAAATCCTGGCGGGCGTCGAAGGGTCGGAGGGCAAAAGCCCATCCATCGCGGTGGACGCGGTGTTCGACAGCGTGTCGGTCGCCACCACCTTCAAGGCCAAGCTGGAAGAGATGGGCATCATCTTCTGCGCCATTTCCGAAGCGGTGCAAAAACACCCGGAGCTGGTGAAGAAGTATCTGGGATCCGTCGTTCCCTACACCGACAATTTCTACGCGACGCTGAATTGCGCGGTCTTCACCGACGGCAGCTTCGTCTACATCCCCAAGGGCGTCCGCTGCCCGATGGAGCTGTCGACCTATTTCCGCATCAATCAGGCCAACACCGGCCAGTTTGAACGCACGCTCATCATCGCCGACGCGGGATCCTACGTCAGCTATCTGGAAGGCTGCACGGCGCCCCAGCGCGACGAAAACCAGCTCCACGCCGCCGTGGTCGAGCTGGTGGCGATGGACGACGCGACGATCAAATACTCCACCGTGCAGAACTGGTATCCCGGCAACGCCGAGGGCGTCGGCGGCATCTACAATTTCGTGACCAAGCGCGGCGCCTGCCGGGGCAAGAACTCCAAGATCTCCTGGACGCAGGTGGAAACCGGATCGGCGATCACCTGGAAATACCCGAGCTGCATCCTGCAAGGCGACAATTCGGTCGGCGAATTCTATTCGGTCGCCATCACCAACAACCGCCAGCAGGCCGACACCGGCACCAAGATGATCCACATCGGCAAGAACACCCGCAGCACAATCGTGTCGAAGGGGATTTCGGCGGGCAAGGCGCAGCAGACCTATCGCGGGCTGGTCAAGATTCTGCCCAAAGCCGAGGGCGCGCGCAACCACACCCAGTGCGACAGCCTGCTGATCGGCGACCAGTGCGGGGCGCACACCGTTCCCTACATCGAAAGCCGCAACCGCTCCGCCCGCATCGAGCATGAGGCGACGACGGCCAAAATCAGCGACGACCAGCTTTTCTACTGCCGCCAGCGCGGCATTTCCGAAGAAGACGCGGTGTCCTTGATCGTCAACGGCTTCTGCAAGGAGGTCCTGAAGGAACTCCCCATGGAATTCGCGGTCGAGGCGCAAAAGCTGGTCGGCATCAGCCTGGAAGGCAGCGTCGGGTAAACGGAAACGACAATCCCCTCTCCCCCCCGGGGAGAGGGTTAGGGTGAGGGGGTTCCGCCATTTGGCTTCTCCCGGCCACCGAAGCCCCCTCACCCCGGCCCTCTCCCCGGGGGGGAGAGGGGGACAGCGCGGGACTTTAGACGAAGGCGAAGACCATGATCGAAATCAAGAATCTGCACGCCACGGTCGATGGCAAGGACATCCTGAAGGGCGTCGATCTGACGATCCGCCCCGGCGAGGTTCACGCCATCATGGGGCCGAACGGCGCCGGCAAAAGCACCCTGTCCTATGTGCTGGCCGGGCGCGAGGGGTATGAGGTGACGGACGGCTCCGTGACCTATTACGGCAAGGATTTGCTGGCGCTGGAGCCGGAAGAGCGCGCCGCCGAGGGCGTGTTCCTGGCCTTCCAATACCCGGTTGAAATCCCCGGCGTCGCCAACACGACCTTTCTCAAGACGGCGATCAACGCCACGCGCAAGCATCGCGGCGAGAAGGAACTCGACGCCATGCAGTTCCTGAAGATCCTGCGCGAGAAGACCAAGGCGCTGGGCATGTCCGACGACATGCTGAAGCGCGCGGTCAATGTCGGCTTTTCCGGCGGCGAGAAGAAACGGAACGAGACGCTGCAAATGGCCATCCTCGAACCGAAATTCGCCATTCTCGACGAGACCGACAGCGGCCTGGACATCGACGCCCTGAAGATCGTGGCGGAGGGCGTCAACGCCCTGCGCTCGCCGGAGCGTTCGATGCTGGTCATCACCCATTACCAGCGCCTGCTCGACTACATTGTTCCCGATTTCGTCCATGTGCTGGCGGCGGGGCGGATCGTGAAGTCCGGCGGCAAGGAACTGGCGTTGGAGCTGGAAAAGAACGGCTACCGCGACTTCGGCGTGGACGAGGCGGCGTGATGACGACGACCGGCTACTCAACGCGCGGGGCCGATCCGACGACCGCCCCCGCCTTCCTCGCCCCGCTCGACGAGCGGCCCGCCGCTGTTCTGCCTGTGGTGGCGGAGTTGCGCGCCCAGGGCCGCGCCCGCTTCGCGGCGGTCGGCCTGCCGACCATCAAGAACGAGGCGTGGCGCTACACCAACCTGCGCGATCTGGCCAAGCTGGCCGTGACGACGGCGAGCGGCGACGCCCCGGTGGACCGCCTGCCGACCGTGCGCGCCGAGGGGCAAAGCGGCCCGCGTCTGGTCTTCGTCGATGGCCGTTTCCGCGCCGACCTCTCGACGACCGACGGATTGCCCGACGGCGTGCTGCTGACCGACCTCGCCAGCGCCTGCCAAAACCACAGCGGCCTGATCGCCGACCATCTGGGACGGCTGGCCAGCGCCGAGGACCGTCCGCTGGTCGCCCTGAACAGCGCCGATTTGACCGACGGCGTCGTGCTGCGCGTCGCCTCCGGCGTCAGCGTGGACGCGCCCATCGAGCTGGTCTTCGTCTCGGTCGGGCGCGACGGCGCGACCACCGCCAGCCACCCCCGCGCGCTGATCATGCTGGAGGCCGGGGCGCGCGCCGTTCTGGTCGAGCATCACGTCAGCCAGGGCGACAACGCGACGCTGAGCAACCACGTCGCCGAAATCACCGTGGGCGAGGGCGCGACGCTTCATCACTGCAAAGCCCAGCGGGAAAACGCCGCCAGCTTCCACCTGTCCCACATCGCGGCCAGCGTCGCGGCGGGCGGCTGCTACGACAATTTCATCCTGACCATCGGCGCGCGCCTGTCGCGCAACGAGGTGGTCAGCGCGCTGAACGGCGGCGACGCCCGGACCCATGTCAGCGGCGGCTATATGGTGCGCGGCAACCAGCACGCCGACATCTCGACCATCATCGACCACGCCCAGCCCAACGGAACCAGCCGCGAAATCTACAAGGGCGTGATCGACGACAGCGCGCGCGCCGCCTTCCAGGGCAAGATCATCGTCCGCCCGCAAGCCCAGAAGACCGACGGCCACCAGTTGAACCGCGCGCTGCTGCTGTCCGACAGCGCCGAGATCGACGCCAAGCCGGAGTTGGAGATCCACGCCGACGACGTCAAATGCAGTCATGGCTGCACGGCGGGCGAGCTGGACGACGCGGCGCTGTTTTATCTGCGCGCGCGCGGCATCGACAAGGAGACGGCGCGCGGTCTGCTGATCGGCGCCTTCCTGTCCGATGTTCTGGACGAAATCGCCGAAGCCCCCATCCGCGAGGCCTTCCAGGGCTTCGTCGCCGGTTGGTTGGAGGAACAACGCTGATGCCCGACGCCATCCTGTCCCCAGCTTTCGACGTCCTGCGCGTCCGCGAGGATTTCCCGATCCTCGCCCGCAGCGTCCACGCCAGGAAGGGAAAGCCCGGAAAGCCGCTGGTCTATCTTGACAGCGGCGCCTCGGCCCAGAAACCGCGCCAGGTCATCCAGGCGATGACCCGCTTTCTGGAAGAGGATTATTCCAACATCCATCGCGGCGTGCATTTCCTGTCGCAGACCGCCACCGACCAGTTCGAGGCGGTGCGGGCCAAGGTGGCGCGCTTCATCAACGCGCCCAGCGAGCGCTGCGTCGTCTTCACCCGCAGTTCGACCGAGGCGATCAACCTTGTGGCGGCCAGCTATGGCCGGACCTTCCTGACCGAAGGCGACGAGGTGATCCTGTCGATCATGGAGCATCACGCCAACATCGTTCCGTGGCAGTTGCTCCAGGCTGAAAAGAAGATCGTCATCAAGGTGGTCCCTTGCGACGACGACGGGGTTCTCGACCTCGACGCCTACAAGGATCTGCTGTCCGACCGCACGAAGCTGGTGGCGATCACCCATTGCTCCAACGTGCTGGGCACCGTCACGCCCGCCAAGACCATCGCGGCGCTGGCCCATGAGCGCGGCGTCCCGGTTCTGTTCGACGGCAGCCAAGCCGTGGTGCATGGCCCGGTGGACGTGCAGGAGATCGACGCCGATTTCTACGTCTTCACCGCCCACAAGCTCTACGGCCCCACCGGGCTTGGCGTGCTCTACGGCAAATACGACATTCTGAAGCGGATGCCGCCCTACCAGGGCGGCGGCGACATGATCGAATCCGTCAGCTTCGCGGGCACGACCTTCAAGGCCCCGCCCGCCCGCTTCGAGGCGGGAACGCCGCCGATCACGGAAGTGATCGGGCTGGGCGCCGCCATCGACTACGTCGAATCGCTGGGCCGCGACGCCATCGCCGCGCACGAGCACGACCTGTTGCAATACGCCACCCAGCAGCTTTCCCAGGTCGCCGGTTTGCGCATCATCGGCACCGCGCCGGGCAAGGGGCCGATCATCTCCTTCGCGCTGGACGGCGTGCACCCGCACGACGTCGGCACCATCGTCGATCAATATGGCGTGGCGGTGCGGGTTGGCCGCCATTGCGCCGAGCCGCTGGCCGAACGGTTCGAGGTGGGGCCGACCGTCCGCGCCTCCTTCGGTCTGTACAACACCCGGGCGGAGGCCGACGCGCTCGTCGAATCCCTCCTCGCGGTCAAGGAGTTCTTCGGAGCATGATGGACGATCTGCGCGAGCTGTATCAGGAAGTGATCCTGGACCACGGCAAACACCCCCGCAATTTCCGCCATCCCGACGAGTCCAACCGTCAGGCCAAGGGTGAGAACCCAATGTGCGGCGACCGTTTCATGGTCTATCTGACCGTGAAGGACGGGGTGGTCGAGGATGTGGCCTTTCAGGGGCGCGGCTGCGCCATCTCCACCGCCAGCGCGTCGATGATGACGGAGCTGGTGCGCGGCAAGACGGCGGCGGAGGCCGAAACCCTGTTCCAGACCTTCCATGATTTGTGCACCAAGGACGACGAGGACCACGCCGACCATGGTCCTGTGGACGAAGAGACCATGGAAAAGCTGATGGTCATGTCCGGCGTCCGGCAATTCCCGGTGCGGGTGAAATGCGCCACGCTTGCGTGGCACGCCATGAACGCGGCCCTGCATGGTCAGGATTCCGCCTCCAGCGACAGCTTTTGACGAGAGAAGGGGTGACTGACATGCCCGAAGACGCCCTGCCCCGCCAGATCGAAACCTCCGGCGAGGCCCCGCTCGACACCCGTGGCGACGACCCGCGCGAAGCCCTGATGGACAGCGTCGTGGCGGCGATCAAGACCTGCTACGACCCGGAAATCCCGGTGGACATCTGGGAACTCGGCCTGATCTACCGCGTGGACATGGATGGGGACCGCAATGTCGAGATTGACATGACCCTCACCAGCCCCATGTGTCCGGTGGCGGGCGAATTGCCCGAGCAGGTCCGCCAGACGGTCAAAAGCGTCGAGGACGTGAACGAGGTCAAAATCGAACTGGTCTGGGAACCGCCCTGGCACCAGGGGATGATGTCCGAAGTCGCCCGCCTGCAATTGGATATGTTCTGAGCGTTTTTTTGAGGGAGACCACCGCCATGGCCCGTCCGCTTCCCAAGGCGATCACCATCACCGACAGCGCCGCCGAGCGCGTGAAGGCGCTGATGTCCAAGGCGACCGGGGACGTCGTCGGCCTGCGCATCGGCGTGAAGGCGCGCGGCTGCTCCGGCCTCAGCTACGACGTTCAGTACGCCAAGGAAAAAATGAAGTTCGACGAGGTGGTGGAGGACAAGGGCGTCACCGTCATGATCGACCCCGCCGCCGTCATGTTCCTGATCGGCAGCGAGATGGATTACGTGGACGACAAGTTCCAGACCGGCTTCGTCTTCAAGAACCCGAACGAAAAAGGCCGCTGCGGCTGCGGGGAAAGCTTCCACGTCTGAAATCACGGGGGCGGAAATATGGCGTGCCGTGATTTCCGCCCATCCCTACACAGCATCAATTCAATGCGTTCAATCAAAAATTAATTAATGACGTTCTGTCAATCATTATAGGTTGCAGGAAAATACTCTTCCGCCCATAGAAAGTAAAATCACACCCGAGCAGGCCGAGCGACGATCTGCGTGAACCCGTGTTCAGCGAAACGGGGCAAAATTATCCCAATGCTCTCTCTCCCTTGCGAATTCGCAATGACAACCATTGCGCTGGCGGCAAAGCATTGGCGAAAGCCACCCAGCACCAGAGTCCAGAGATGAGATTCGCCGTCGCGAGCCAAAATTACCGCACCGTCACCCCGCATGCTGGCAAGACCCGCCGCTTCCTGCTGTTCGACGCCGTCTCCGGCAGCCCGCCGGTGGAATGCGGTCGGCTCGATCTTCCACCGGATATGACGCTCCACGCCTTCACCGGCGGTCCCCACCCGCTGGATATGATCGACGTCGTCATCGCCGGCAGTGCCGGGACGGGAGTCGTCGCGCGCCTGCGTGAGCACGGCGTAATAGCCTTGTCCACAACCGAAACCGATCCCAGCATAGCGGTGTCGGCCTTTCTCGACGGCACGCTTCCCCCCGGCGGCGGTCATGACGGTTGCGCCTGCGGATGACGCATCCCCCAGCACAGGAGTCCACCATGAGCGACACTGGCATGACGGCCGCAGCGTCCCACACCGCAGCCCCGCCGACCGCCCGTCTGCGCGACTTCCCGGTTTCCTTCTTTTCCACCGTAATGGGGCTGAGCGGCCTCACCCTCGCCGCCCAACGGCTGGAAGCCATGCGGACGCTGCCGTCCGGCACGGGCGCCCTGCTGTTCGCGGCAACCATCGGCGTCTTCGCGATCCTGGCCACAGCCTATCTCGCCAAGGCCATCCGGCACCCGGACGCGGTTCTGGCGGAGTGGCGCCATCCCATCCGCATCTGCTTCTTCCCCACCATCACCATCAGCGCCATCCTGCTGGGAACGGCCGCGCTGCCGGTGGATGCCGAACTGTCCCTCCTGCTGTGGGCGGCGGGCGCGGCGGGGCATCTCGTGCTGACGGTCATGGTCATCACCGCCTGGATCGAGCATTCCCGTTTCGAGGTGGTCCACATGAACCCGGCCTGGTTCATTCCGGTGGTCGGCAACATCCTGGCGCCGTTGGCCGGACTGCGCCACGCGCCGGCGGAACTGTCCTGGTTCTATTTCTCCATCGGGATGGTCTTCTGGTTGCCGCTGTTGACGATCATTCTCTACCGGCTGTTCTTCCACAGCCCGCTGCCCGGACGGCTGGCGCCGACGCTGTTCATCCTGCTGGCGCCGCCGTCGGTCGGCTTCGTCTCCTATGTCGGCCTCAGCGGCGGGATCGACACCTTCGCCCGGATGCTCTACTTCTCGGCGGCCTTCTTCTTCCTGCTGATGCTGCCGCAGATTCGCAACTTCGCACGATTGAGCTTCACCCTGTCGTGGTGGGCCTATTCCTTCCCGCTTGCCGCCTTCACTGTCGCCACACTGGTGATGGGCGAGCGGTCGGGCATCCGCCTCTACGGCTGGGCCGGCATGCTTCTGTTCGGTCTGACGGCGCTCCTGGTCGGGGGACTCGCTTTGCGAACACTGCAAGGCGTGCTGCGTCGCGAGTTGTGCCGACCCGAGCACTGAATTCGCCCCCAAACGCCGCGCCTTCGATGACACGTCGCTTGGGAACGCTCTGATTAAGAGCAGATCGCGTTAAATCAGAATCGATTTAACGCGTGAATCTGCTCGATAAATCAAAGCTTAGAGCGCCGTGCTGTTTCACATTTCAGGTACGGCGCTCTAAACCGCGCCGAAGCGCCGCGACAACCGTTCAATCGCCGCGTCCAGCACCTCGTTTTTCTTTGAGAAGCAGAAACGCACGCAGCTTTTCGGCGCGTCTTCGACAAAGAAGGCGCTCACCGGAATCGCCGTCACCCCCGCTTCCGCCGTCAACCAACGGCAAAAGGCTTGATCGTCGCCGTCAAAGCCGAAGCGGCCGATGTCGGCCACCACGAAATAGGTCCCCGCCGACGGTTGCACCTCGAAACCCACAGCCGCCAGCCCCGTCGCAAGCCGGTCCCGCTTGGCCTGAAGTCCGCCCGCCAGTTCGGCGAAATAGCCGTCATCCTTGTTCAGCCCAAAGGCGACCGCCGTTTGCAGGTTGGGCGGGGTGGTGAAGGTCAGGAACTGGTGCGCCTTGGCCACCGGCTGCAACAGATGCGGAGCCGCCGTGACGTAACCAACCTTCCAGCCGGTCAAGGAAAAGGTCTTGCCCGCCGAGCCGATCTTCAGGCAGCGGTCGCGCATCCCCGGCAGCGTCATCAGCGGGATGTGGCGGCGACCATCGAACACCAGATGCTCGTAAACCTCGTCGCACACCGCCAGCGTGTCGAAACGCTGGACGAATTCGGCGATCAGCTCCAACTCGGGCCGTGAAAACACCTTGGCCGCCGGATTCAGCGGATCGTTGATGAGGACGAGCTTGGTGCGCGGCGAAAAGGCCGCCTCCAAATCGGCGCGGGTGAAGCTCCAATCCGGCGCCTTCAGCGAAACAAAACGCGGCACGCCGCCCGCCAGCCGGACGATGGGCAAATAGCTGTCATACATCGGCTGGAACAGCACGACCTCGTCGCCCGGATTGATGAGGCCGAGCAGACAGGCGGTCAACGCCTCCGTCGCGCCGGACGTCACCATCGTCTCGGTCTTCCAATCGACGTCCAGATCGTAAAAGCGCTTGGCGTGGCTGGCCAGCGCCTGCCGCAAATCGGGCGTTCCCATCATCGACGGGTATTGGTTCCAGCCCGTCAGCAGGGCCGTCGCCGCCGCGTCCAGCACGTCGGCCGGGCCGCGTTCATCGGGGAATCCCTGGCCGAGATTGATCGCGCCATGCTCCTCCGACAAGCGGGACATGACCTCGAAAATCGTGGTGCCATAGCTCGACAGGATTGCGTTGCCCGACTTCACCGATGCCTCCAAACCTCAAACGGGCGGTCAGGATGGCGGCAGCGGCGGGGGAATGTCCAGACTCCTGTCCGCCGATCTCTTATGCCGCGCTGTCGTCTTGTCGCGTGCGGCGCTGATGCCGCCGCGTCCGCAGCTTCACCCGCAGCCGTTCAATCGGACCAAGCACGCGCGGGTAACGGCGTTTCATCCGCACGAAAAATTTCCGGGCGTCCGCCGAATTGCGCAGAACCAGGACGCCGCCCACCAGCATCACCGGCAGGCCGCCCGGCCCCGGCAACGGCGCGATGACCAATCCGACCAGAATGATCGTGCAACCCAGGCCGATCATCACCCCTTGCCGCAGCCGCGCCATGGGCGGGGCCGAAGCGGCGGGCGGCGTGTCGCGCGTCACAATCTTGATGCCTCTTTCCAGAAAACCAGCCCCCGGCATATGGGGAGGGTTGAGCGATGGAAAAGGGACAATTTGGTGACGGTCGCCCGACATCGTGACCTTGGGGACCAACCCAAGGAGCCGATTTCGGTTGGCATGTATATTGGATTTAACGCAAAATTCAGGTTAGCGGCGGCGTAATCGCTCCACACTCTCTCGCAGGCACGGTCGGAACTCTTATGCGTTCTCTCACCAATTTCGCGCCGTCCACCTTCGAGGATCGCGGCGCCGCCGTGGCCTTCACCACGCCCGTCCTGGCCCAGACGCGCGTCCGCAAGGACAGCCGGGATCAATTGGAAGTGTTGATTCCCAACCTGTCGGAAGGGCGCGGCATTTACGTGGTGCCGTGGAAGTCGCTGCCGCTGGCCTTTCCGATGACCGTGCACGACCGGATGCTGCACGACCTGATCGCCAAAAGCGAAGGCTGCTCCCCCGACGACATCCGCAAGGCCGTTCTGGAAGCCGCCCGCTGCGGATTGGCCGGTCCCCACGCGGTTGAGTCCGCCGAGGCCGCGCTGGGCGATGATGAAGAGCAGCGCCTCCTCATCAATTATCAATTGATCGTCGAAGCCCTGAAATCCGCCGGTCTGGAATCCACCGACATCCTGCGCGCGGGCCTCGCCTCGGCGCAGGGGCAGAAGCTGACGCGCGATCTGATGTCGAAGGCCGCCCACAAGCTGGGTATGGAGCCGACCGAACTTTTCAGCCGCATCGCCGAATTGGCTGGGTATCTGGAATCCATCGGCCTGTCCAGCTCGCCCAAACCCGCCCGCCTGCGCCGTCTGATGCGCGATCTCAACGGCTTTCGCGACAGCATGACCGAGTGGGCCACCGGCAACGTGTCCGAAGCCGCGCCCATCGGTGGCTTCTGCGCCGAGGTCGCCGAGCACACCGTGAACCACGCCCGCAACGTGATGACCCAGCTCGACCAGTCGGTCGCTTCGTTCGAAACGCTGCTGCGGCAATGGGACACCAAACGGCTGCTGGTGCGCAAGGCCGCCACCCGGTTGTCCTGGCTGCTCGACGGCTGGGAGTTTTTGATCGTTCTCTGGTCCGACGCCGTCACCCGCAGCCGCCACGAACAGGACATGGCGGTTCACGACATCTTCCGCGTCATCCCCCTGCTGCCCAAGGACGAGGCGCGCGCGGATCAGGTTCTGGCGGCGGAAAAGCTGTTGCAAAGCAACCGCCGTTCGGTGCGCGCCTATGTGGACTGGCGCAGCGGTCAGCTCGACGTCGATCTGGTGATGCGGATTGAAACGATCAAGGGAAGGGCGGCCTAGCATCATGGACATGAAGGACCTGATCGCGCTGGGCGACAAGCTGCTCTACATCGACGAACCGAAATTCCGGCAGATCGTCGAGTTGCTGGAACAGATGGGCGACCACCCCGACATCCAGCAGACCATCGCCGTCATCCGCCCCCGCATGGTCGAATTGCGCGTCCACCGCCGCCCCACCATGAAGCGCCTGTTCTGCGACCCGTTCGAGGATCTGTTCGAGACCTTCGGCAAGAATGATCCCCTGCCGCTCAGCGTGATCGAGCGGGCGCTGATGAACAGCCTATGGCCCGTGGTGGAAACCCAGATCGGACGCCCGAAGCTGAAGGCCTATCACGGGGCGTTGCAGGACGGCCCGCAGCGCGACAATCTGGCCGAAGCCTTTTGGGTGGAGGCGGCCAGCGTGGTCGCCGCTCTTGCCAGCAACACAGAAGCCGGGCGTTTCGACGACGCCCTGGATCTGCGCCTAAACCCGGATCGCGTGCGGGCGATCGCCGACATCGCCATGATTATGTCCATCGCGGCGGAAATCCGTGACCTGAAAGCGGTGCTGTCGCCCAAGCCGGTTTCCAAGCTGCACAAGGATCATCTGGACGGGATCCGCGACCTTGGCCGTCGCGTCGCCCGCGCGCGCCCCGACGCGCTGAAGATCTTCATTCTGTTGGCCGCGTCCCGTTTGAACAACCCATCGGCGCTGTTGGGTGGCCTGCACGACATGGATTTCGGCCAGAAACCCACCGAACGGGCCAAACTGTTCATGGAACTGACCGACACCGTGGTTGGCCAGATCGAGGACCGCTCCCGCTCGTTGAAGGCGACGCCGGACGCGCAGGCGGACCGGCTGGCCGTCGCCGATCTGGCGGTGGATCTGATCGCCAGCCTGGACGCCACCCGCAGCGCCATGGAGTTGAGCCGGAACAAATCGTTCGACCAGCGCCTGAAAGAGGTGCGCGGTTCCATTCACGAGATGGTCCGAAGCCAGATTCTCGACAACGCCGACGGCGGCATCGTCGGCGCGCTCACCGCCATGAACGGCGGCGTCAACGACCGGGCGCAAATCCTCCAGGCGGAAAATCAGGCGCGCGCGCTCCGCAAATGTGCGAGCATCGCCGACACACTGGGATTGCGCGGCGAATTGAAGACCGTGACGCAAAAGGCCACAACCTCCCTCACCGAACAGGCTCGAAAATCACTGGGCGGCGGGGCGACGGCGGGCGGATCGCGCACGGGATACACCGCAATCCGCATGATCGAACTGCTGTCCGGCCCCGCCGAGGCGAACAAGCTGATGGACGACATCCTCAACGGCGGACGACGCTGACGGAGACCAGGGTATGAGCACGGGGTACACGGGTTGGGAATTGCCCGACGATGAACGCGCCCGCCTTCTGGCGCAATTTCCCCAACAGTATGAGATCTTGATCGCCCATCATGTGACGCTGGACGTTGGCGTGCCGTTCGGCCATCCGCTGCCCTACCCGGTGGCCGCCGAGGTGATCGCCACCGTCGATGACGAATCCGGGGTGCAGGCCCTGATCGTCGCGCTCAACGGCTCGACGGACCGGCCCGACGGATCGACCTTCCACATCACCTGGTCGCTGGCGCCGGGGCGTCATCCGGTCGAATCCAACATTGTCATCCGCGAATTCGGCTGGCGTCCGGTGGAGCCGATGGCGATCCATCTGATTCCACGCTTCTTCACCTGAGCAACCACGCGGCGCCGCACAGGCGCGCGGGCGTCAGGTCGAGGGGGTCTTTTCCAGCGACCGGATGATGTGCTCCGCCAGCAACTCGACGGCTTTGGGCATCGCGTTGGACAAGCGGTGCAGCGCGACCTCCATGTCGTCAAGATCCGGCAAGTGGCGCTCGGCGCCGACGATGTGAAAGCCCGCTTCCAGCATGTCTTTGGGCAGAATCGTCACGCCCAGACCGGCGCTGACGGCGGCCTTGATGCCGGTCAGGCTGTGGCTGGTGTAGACGATCCGCCAAGCCCGCCCGCAAGCGTCGAGCGCCTCGATGGCCCGCTTGCGGTAAATGTCCGGCGCGGGGGCCAACACCAACGGCACCGGCGCGCCGGGGCCAAGCAACAGGCGGTCGGACGCCACCCAGACCAGCGGCTCACGCCACACCTTCGTGCCGCCGGTCGGGCCTTGCGGTTCCCGCTTGCACAAAACCAGATCGAACTCGCCCCGCGAAAAGCCGCCCAACAGGTTGAGCGTGAAGTCGCATTGAACCTCAAGCGCCACCTGGGGATGCGCGCGGGAGAAGCGCCACAGCACATCGGGCAGATGCGCGGTGGCGAAATCCTCCGGCGTTCCCAGACGCACCACCCCGCCGACCTCCGGCTCCATCAGCATGGCGCAAGCCTCGTTGGCCATGCCCAGCAGACGGCGCGCGTAGGTCAGAAGGATTTCGCCATCGGGCGTCAGATCGACGCCTCTCCCGTCGCGCAGAAACAGACGCTTGCCCAACCCATCTTCCAACCGCTTGATCTGCAAGCTGATGGTGGATTGCGTGCGCCCCAGCCGTTCGGCGGCGCGGGTGAAGCCGCCGCCCTCGACGATGGTGACAAAGCTCCGCAGCAGATCAAGATCAAAGGGTGGCAAGGGTGTCGGCATCGCGTGTTTTCTGCCCGGTCCGTTAAGTGAACATCGCCCGCGTCACCGCGATGTAAAGGGGGATGCCGACAAGGATGTTGAAGGGGAAGGTGATTCCCAGCGACAGCGGCAGCGACAGGCCCGGATTGGCGGTGGGCAGGGCGTGGCTCAGCGCCGCCGGAACGGCGATGTAGGACGCGCTGGCGCACAAGGTGACGAACAGCGCGGCGTCGCCAAAGCCAAGACCAAGCGCGCTGGCCACCGCAAGGCCGACGCCCGCGCCGACCAGCGGCATGCCGACGCCAAAGGCGATCAGCCCCAGCTTCAACGTCATCGCCTCGCGCAGCCGGGTGGCGGCCAAGCAGCCCATTTCCAGCAGGAACAGGCTGAGCGCCCCGTCCCACGGCGCGACAAACAGACCGTTCAGCGCGGCGAACCCCGTCTTGCCAATCACCAGACCAATCAGCAGCGAGCCGATCAGCAGCAGAACCGAGCTGTTGAAGGCCGCCTCCCGGATGGCCGCCTTGAGAGACACCTCCTTGCCGCCTTCCTGGCCGAGCGACAGGGACAGGGTTCCGCCAGCGCCGCCCGCCGCGACGCCGACGGTCGCCGCCGCTCCGGTCGCCCCGGCCAGCAGCAGGCCAGTGACGATGGCCGGTCCCTCCATGATCGCCAGCGCGGCGACCATGTGGCCGCCGAACAAAATGCCCTGGCTTTCCAGCAGCTTGGTCATGGTGATGAAGGTCACGAGGCTGACGGAGCCGTAATGCGCGGCGATGGCCGCCGCGTTCACCGCATCCAGGCCCACCGTCATCCGCAAGGCCGCGAAGGCCAGAACCGGCATGGTCAGGCTGACCAGCCCGGCGGTCAGCAGAAGCGGCAACACCGTCGCCGCGTCGACGCCCGTCAAGGCCACGCCGCCCTTCAGCCCAATGGCGACCAGAAGATACGCGGCCAACCCCTTGGCGAAACCATCGGGGAAGGGCGTGCGGGCGCCAGCCATCGCGATGAGCGCGCCAAGGGCAAAAAACAAAATGGGCGCGGACAGCAAGACGTCCATATCGATCCTCCTTCGCCATGATCCGTGGGCGGGCGGGCTGCCCAACGGGGGCGACGATAACGGCGCCGCATCATGAGGAGAAATTGATATGTTTGAAGCTTCCCATTGAAAAATTCAATGGAGCGAAGCGCCGCGCCTCAGATGTGGTCCGACGACGCCCCAGCCGCCGCGCCCTGCTTCAGCCGCTGTTCGCGGTGGAAGATGAACAGGCCGCTGCCGATGATGAGCGTGCCGCCCACCGCCATGCGCAGGCTTGGTTGAGTTCCCCAGACCGCCAAATCCAGCAGGACCGCCCACAGAATCGACACATACTGAAACGGCACCACCACCGCCGCCGGGCTGAGTTGCAGGGAACGGTTGATGAGGGAGTGACCGCCCAACGCCGTGACGCCCAACAACCCCAGCAACAGAAAATCCACCCATCCCGGCGTGGACCAGGAAAAGGGCAAGGCGACGCCGCCCATCACCAAGCCGCCCAAGGTCTGGTAGCTGACCAGCGACAGGGCGCCCGTCTCGCGCAGCAGGCGCGTGAAGATCAAACCGGAGGAAAAGATCGTCGCCCCCAACAGGGCCACCATCGACGGCAACGGGTCGAACTGTCCAGTCGGGTTCAGCACGATCACCACGCCGACAAAGCCAACCAACACCGCCACCCAGCGTCGCCAGCCCACCGATTCCTTGAGGAAAACGACCGACAGGGCGGTGACAATCAGCGGGGCCGACATGTAGATCGTCATCACGTCGGCCAGCGGCAGATAGCCGACCGCCCAATAGAAGCAAGCGATGTCCACGGTGACGAGGAAGACCCGGACCAGATGCACCGGCAGCCGCTTCACCGCGAAAACCGCGCCAAACCCTTCCCGCGCGATCAGCGGCAGCAGGATCGCCATGCCGAACAGGCTGCGCACCGCCAGCAGCATCGCCACCGGATATTCGGCGACCAGCCATTTGCCAAGGGCGTCGTTCAGCGTGAACAGCGTCATGCCGCCCAGCATCATCAGGATGCCAAAGCGGCTGTCGGGGGCGGAGGTCACGGCGGTCATGGCTCTCGATCAATCGGTCAGGGAGGGAAGCTTCCCGCCCAAAGTTTGGGCAGGGAGGAGCCGGAACGCACCTTAGCCGTTCAGACCACGCCCTTGTCGCGCAAAGCGGCGATGTCTGCCGCGCTCAAGCCCAACGCCTCGGTCAATAGGGCGTCAGAGCGACGCGCGGTAGGGATCCGCCAGAACGGGCAAGCGGTTCGTCGCCTTCATCTCCCGCAGGGACAGATTGGAACGGATGCAGGCGACGCCCGGAAGCTTTCTCAACACCGTGTCGACGAACCGGCTGTAATCGTCCAGATCCCGGGCGACGACGATCAACAGGAAATCCGCCTCCCCGGTCGTGTTGTGGCAGCTCAACACGGACGGGCAGGACTGAATGATCCTCTCGAACGCCGCCGTCACATCCTCGCCATGCTGCGCGCAGACGATCTGCACGAAGGCCATCACGCCAAAACCCAGAATCCTGCGGTCGAGAACCGCCTGATACCCTTTGATGGCTCCGCAGTCTTCCAGACGTTTCTGACGCCGCCAGCAGGTCGCCTCGCTGAGCGAGAGCTGTTCGGCAAGCTTGGCGTTGGACAGTCGGCCATCCTGTTGAAGCCGGTCCAGAATCGCGGCGTCCATTTTATCAAGCGCGTCCATGACGATGGATTCCTTCAGGAAGACATCAAAATAAAGAAGAATCCTTCATATCTCGGGAATAGCCGATCTTCAAATGAAAGCCAATTTCAGGGCGCTCCCGGTACAATGTTGGAACATTCCAAAAGGAGAACCCCATGAAAGCGGTGGTCTACGAGGCCTTTTCCACGCCGCCCCGAATCATGACCGTGCCCGACCCAACGCCGGAGGCGCATGGCGTCGTCGTCAAGGTGATGGCGACGGGGGTTTGCCGAAGCGATTGGCATGGTTGGGTTGGGCATGACGCCGACATCCAGCTTCCCCATGTTCCCGGTCATGAATTGGCCGGGATCGTCGAAGCGGTCGGCAAGAACGTGACGAAATGGAAAATCGGGGACCGGGTGACGGTCCCCTTCGTCGGCGGCTGCGGCGCCTGTCCCGAATGTCATTCCGGCAATCATCAGGTGTGCGACCGGCAATTCCAGCCCGGCTTCACCCATTGGGGATCCTTCGCCCAGCATGTCGCCCTGCATCAGGCGGACATCAATCTGGTGCGGCTGCCGGACACGCTGGACTTCGCCACCGCCGCCAGTTTGGGATGCCGTTTCGTGACGTCCTTCCGCGCCGTCGTCGATCAAGGCAAGACGTCCGCTGGCCAGTGGGTCGCCGTCCACGGCTGCGGCGGCGTCGGTCTGTCGGCGGTCATGATCGCCAACGCGGTCGGCGCCAACGTCGTCGCCATCGACATTTCGGACGAGAAGCTCGCCTTGGCCCGCGCGTTGGGCGCGGTCGCCACCGTGAACGCGACCCAAGTGGCCAATGTCGCCGAGGCCGTCATCGAGATCACGCGGGGCGGCGCCCATGTCTCCCTCGACGCGCTGGGCCACCCCGCCACCTGCTTCAACTCAATCAGCAACCTGCGCAAGCGGGGCAAGCATGTGCAAGTCGGCCTGATGCTGGGCGACAACAGCACGCCCGCCGTCCCGATGAGCCGCGTCATCGCGATGGAACTGGAAATTCTCGGCAGCCACGGAATGCAGGCCCATCGCTACGACGCGATGATGGAGATGATGCGGTCGGGAAAGCTGGCGCCGGAAAAGCTGATCGGCAAAACGATCACCCTGGAACAGTCGATCGACGCCTTGATGACCATGGACAAATTTGAGGTCGCGGGCGTGACCGTAATCACGGAATTCTGAAACGGCGCTGGAGAGGCCCGCCTCGTGGCTGCGCCTCTCCAGCGGATTTTTGCCCACGCCCCAACAAAAACAGAAACCGCCAAACGGGCGGTCAGATCACGCCCTTCTCCCGCAACGCCGCGATGTCGGCCTCGCTGAGGCCCAACGCCTCGGTCAACACGGCGTCGGTGTGCTGGCCCAGGGTCGGCGGGGCGGCGTCATGGACCAGCGGGGTTTCCGAATAGCGGATCGGGCTGGCCACCGTCGGCACCGTTCCCAGAACCGGGTGCGGCAAATCCTGGCGGATGTTGCGCGCCTGGACATGCGGATCGGCGAACACCGCCTCCAGATCATTGATCGGGCCGCAAGGCACGCCAACCGCCTCCAACGCGCTCAGCCAATCCTGGCTGTCGCGAGTCCGCAGAAGCTCTTCCAACTGCGGAACCAGTTCCTTGCGGTTGGCGACGCGGGCCGGGTTGGTGGCGTAACGCGCGTCCGCCGACAGATCCGGGCGACCGGCGACCTGACAGAATTTGGCAAACTGGCCGTCGTTGCCGACCGCCAGAATGATGAAGCCGTCGCGGGTGGCGAAGGCCTGATAGGGAACGATGTTGGGGTGGGCGTTGCCCAACCGCTGCGGGGCCGCGCCGCCGACCAGACAATTCATCGCCTGATTGGCCAGCACCGCGACCTGAACGTCGAGCAGGGCCAGATCGACCCATTGCCCCTGTCCGGTGCGGTCCCGATGCGCCAAGCCGCCCATCACGCCGATGGTGGCGTACAGGCCGGTGAAGATGTCCGTCACCGCGACGCCGACCTTGACCGGCCCGGCCCCCGGCTCGCCATCGGGCAGGCCGGTGACGCTCATCAAACCGCCCATGCCCTGGATCATGAAATCATAACCAGCGCGGTTGCGGTACGGCCCGGTCTGGCCAAAGCCGGTGATCGAGCAATAGACCAGACGCGGGTTGATCGCCTTCAGGCTGTCGTAATCCAGCCCGTATTTGACCAGACCGCCAACCTTGAAGTTTTCAATGACGACGTCGGCCTGCGCCGCCAGCTTGCAGACCAGTTCCTGACCTTCCGGGCGCTCGAAATCAATGGTGATCGAGCGTTTGCCCCGGTTGGTGGAGAGAAAATAGGCGGATTGATCGCCCGCCCAGGGCGGCCCCCAGGCGCGGGTGTCGTCGCCCGCCCCGGGCCGTTCGACCTTAATCACGTCGGCGCCGAGATCCGCCAGCGTCTGCGCCGCCCAAGGGCCAGCCAGCACGCGCGACAGCTCCAGCACCCGGATGTGTGACAAAGGTCCGGCCAATTTTCTCTCCTCCCGTTTCTTTCTTGCCCCCTTTCCCGTTTTGGGAAAGGGGGGATTGGCGACCGCCTGTTACGCGGCCACCAGTTCTTCCAGAGAACGCTCGATGATGTCCAGACCTTCGTCGAGCACGGCGTCCGACACGGTCAGCGGGACCAGCACGCGGATGACGTTGCCATAGGTGCCGCAAGACAGCAGAATCAGGCCCTTTTCCGCCGCCTTGGCGACCAGCGCCTTGGTCAGGTCGGCGGCGGGTTCCTTGGTCTCGCGGTTCGTCACCAGCTCCATGGCGACCATGGCGCCAAGGTTGCGGACGTCGCCAACGACCGGCAGCGTGTTGCGCTGGCCCATGGCGCGGAAGCGGTCGGCGATGCGCTCGCCGATCACTTGAGCGCGCTCGCACAGCTTCTCTTCGTCGATCACGTCGATGACCGCCAGCGCGGCGGTGGTCGCCAGCGGGCTGCCCGCGTAGGTGCCGCCGAGACCGCCGGGAATCGGCGCGTCCATCATCGCCGCCTTGCCGGTCAGCGCCGACAGCGGGAAGCCGCCCGCCAGGCTCTTGGCCATGGTGATGAGGTCGGGTTCGATCCCGGCATGTTCGACCGCGAACATCTTGCCGGTGCGGGCGAAGCCGGTCTGGATCTCGTCCACGATCATGACGATGCCGTGCTTGTCGCACAGCGCGCGGATGGCCTGGAGGAATTCCGGCGAGGCGATGTTGAAGCCGCCCTCGCCCTGCACCGGCTCGACGATGATGGCGGCGACGCGGGCCGGATCAACGTCGGACTTGAACAGGGTGTCCAGCGCCTTCAGGCTTTCGGCGACCGAGATGTCGCGGTAGGCGTTGGGGAACGGCACATGATAGATGTCCGCCGGGAACGGGCCGAAACCGACCTTGTAGGGCACGACCTTGCCGGTCAGCGCCATGCCGAGCAGCGTGCGGCCATGGAAGCCGCCGGAAAAAGCGATGACCGCCGGACGCCCGGTGAAGGCGCGCGCCACCTTGACGGCGTTTTCCACCGCTTCGGCGCCGGTGGTGAAAAAGGCGGTCTTCTTCGGCGTGTCGCCGGGGACCAGCGCGTTCAGCTTTTCCGCCAGCTCGACGAAGCTGTCATAGGGCGTGACCATCATGCAGGTGTGGGTGAAACGGTCGAGCTGAGCCTTGACCGCCTCCATCACCTTCGGGTGGCGGTGGCCCGTGTTCAGAACGGCGATGCCCGCGCCAAAATCAATGTAGCGCTTGCCCTCAACGTCCCACATTTCCGAATTTTCGGCGCGGTCGATGTAGATCGGCAGGCCAGCGGAAATGCCACGGGAGACGGCGGCGTCGCGCCGCATAACCAACGACTGATTGCTCATGTGTCTGTTCCTTGATCCTGAAAGCGTCAGGCGCCGAGACCGACGCAGAGATATTTGGTTTCCATGAAGTCATCGAGGCCGTACTTGGAGCCTTCGCGGCCAATGCCGGACTCCTTGACGCCGCCGAACGGGGCGAGTTCGGTCGAGATGATGCCCTCGTTGATGCCGACCATGCCGTATTCCAGCTTTTCGGCGACGCGCCAGACGCGCCCGATGTCGCGGCTGTAGAAATAGGCGGCAAGGCCGAATTCGGTGTCGTTGGCCATGTGAATGGCCTCCTCTTCCGTCTCGAAGCGGAAGAGCGGCGCGACCGGGCCGAAGATCTCCTCGCGCGCCACGCGCATGGCGCTGGTGACGCCGGTGAGGATGGTCGGCTCGAAGAAGGTGCCGCCCAGTTCATGGCGCTTGCCGCCCAGCGCGATTTTGGCGCCCTTCTCCAGCGCGTCGCCCATCAGCTCTTCCACCTTGGCTATGGCGTCGGCGTTGATGAGCGGCCCCTGGCTGACGCCAGATTCCGCGCCGTCGCCGACCTTGAGCTGCTTGACCGCCTCGGCCAGCTTGGCGGTGAATGCCTCATAGACGCCCGACTGGACCAACAGACGGTTGGCGCAGACGCAGGTCTGACCGGCGTTGCGGTATTTCGACGCCATCGCGCCCTTGACCGCCTCGTCCAGATCGGCGTCGTCGAAGACGATGAAGGGGGCGTTGCCGCCCAGTTCCAGCGACACCTTCTTGACCGTGCTGGCGGCCTGCCGCATCAGCAGCTTGCCGATTTCGGTCGAGCCGGTGAAGCTGACCTTGCGGACGATGGAGCTGCTGGTCAGCTCGCCGCCAATCGCCGCCGGGTTCGACCCCATGACGATGTTGAAGACGCCGGCGGGAATGCCCGCGCGCGTGGCCAGTTCAGCCAGCGCCAGCGCCGACAAGGGCGTGTCTTCGGCGGGCTTGACCACCACGGTGCAACCCGCCGCCAAAGCGGGCGCGCATTTGCGGGTAATCATGGCGTTGGGGAAGTTCCACGGCGTGATCGCCGCGACGACGCCAATCGGCTCCTTCAGAACCAGAATGCGCTTGTTGCCCGCGAAGGTCGGGATGACGTCGCCATAGGCGCGCTTGCCCTCTTCGGCGAACCATTCGATGAAAGACGCGCCGTAGAGCACCTCGCCGCGCGATTCCGTCAGCGGCTTGCCCTGTTCGGCGGTCATCAGTTGGGCCAGATCCTCTTGGTTGGCGAGGATCAAATCGTGCCAGCGGCGCAGGATGGCCGCGCGCTCCTTGGCGGTCTTGGCGCGCCAGCCCGGCAGGGCGGCGTTGGCGGCGTCAATGGCCTCGCGCGTCTCATCCGCGCCCATGTCGGCGACGTTGGCGATCACCGCGCCGGTGGCCGGATTGGTCACGGCGAAGCTCTTGCCGGAATCAGCGGCGCGCCACGCGCCGTTCACATAGCCCTTGGTCTGGAGAAGGCTCTGGTCGTTCAGCGACAGCATGTTCGATCCGCCCTGGATTGGAAGTTTGGCGACGGTCCGGCGCGCCCCCGATGGACGCATACCGTTGGGACCACGAAGGAAAGCCTAGCATGTTTAATAAATTAAACAACCCCTGTTTAGCTGTTCATATTTTGATGACGGGGTTGCGGGAATCGGGTATTGCGTAAGGTTGAGGAACCAGGAGTCGGGTGATGGATTTCGATGTCGGCACACGGTTGAAGCAGATTCGCGAGCAACACGGCCTGTCGCAACGGGCGCTGGCCCAGAAGGCTGGCGTGACCAACGGCACCATCTCGTTGATCGAACAAAACCGCAGCAGCCCGTCCGTGTCGTCCCTGCGCAAGGTGTTGCAGGGCATTCCCATGTCCCTGGCCGAATTCTTCTCCTCCGACGATTTGCCGCCGCCCGAACAGATCTTCTTCAAGAACACCGAACTGGTCGAACTGGCCGAAGAGCTGAAGGGAACCGTCGGTCAGGTCTCGTTCCGGCAGGTTGGCGATCTGCGGGGCCGCAACCTCCAGATCCTGCACGAACGCTACGCGCCGGGGGCCGACACCGGCCGAACCATGCTCCAGCACGAATCGGAAGAGGGCGGCATCGTCGTGAAGGGCAAGATCGAACTGACGGTCGGCGACCGCAAACAGATCCTCGCCCCCGGCGACGCCTACCTCTTCGACAGCCGCATCCCCCACCGCTTCCGCAACGTCGGCGACGAGGATTGCGAACTCATCAGCGCCTGCACCCCGCCCTATCTGTAATCGCCTTGCCCCCCTCCCGAACCCTCCCCCGCTCAAGGCGGGAGAGGGAATAAGAAGGCAGACCGCTTACGGGGCGTTGCCCTTCAGCCGTTCGTTCCGACGGCGCAGCAGTTCGATCATCGTCAACAGACCAATCGAGATCACCGTCAGCACCACCGCCACGGCGGTGATGGTCGGGCTGATGTTCTCGCGGATGCCGCTGAACATTTCGCGCGGCAAGGTGCGCTGCTCCGGCCCGGCGAGGAACAGGACCGTCACCACCTCGTCAAAGCTGGTGGCGAAGGCGAACAGCGCGCCCGACGCCAAACCCGGTAGGATCAAGGGCAGGATCACCCGACGGAAGGTCATGATCGGCGGCGCGCCCAGAGAGGCGGCGGCGCGCGCCAGCGTCATGTCGAAGCCCTGCAAGGTCGCCGACACGGTGATGACGACGAAGGGCGTCGCCAGCGCCGTGTGCGCCAAAATCAGCCCCAGATAATTGCCGGTCAGCCCCAGCGGCGCGAAGAAGAAATAGACGCCGACCGCCGTGATGACGACCGGAACCACCATCGGCGACAGCACCAGGGCCAGCACCAACGGCTTCCATTTGCTCTTCCACTGCGCCAACCCCAGAGAGGCGAGCGTCCCCAACACCATCGACAGGATGGCCGAGGCGACGCCGATGATGGCGCTGTTCTTCAAGGACAGCATCCAGCGCGGCGAGTTGAGGAAATCCTCGTACCAACGCAACGAGAAGCCGGGCAGCGGGTAGGTCAGATAAGCGCCGGAGCTGAAGGACAGCGGCACGATGGCCAGGATCGGCGCCATCAGGAAGACGAAGATCACCGACGACAGGACCACCGTCGCCAACCAGGCGTAGCGCTGGCTGGCGGTTTGCGTGGAATGATTCGCGCTCAATTCTTGAGACCTCCCGTCGTCTGGCGACCCAGCGCCAACTTGCCATAGACCAGCGCCAGCACCAGCGTGGACAGCAGCAACACCGCCCCCAACGCCGAGGCCAAGCCCCAATTGACGGTTTCCGTGGTGTAAAAGGCGATGAAGGCCGAAATCATCTGGTCGCCCGCCCCACCGACCAACGCCGGGGTGATGTAATAGCCGATGGCCAGAATGAAGACCAACAGACAGCCCGCGCCAATGCCGGGAATGGTCTGCGGCAGGTAGATCCGCAGAAAGGCCGTGGCCGGAGGCGCGCCGAGCGAGGCCGCCGCCCGCATGTAGGCCGGGGAAATCGACCGCATGACGCTGTACAGCGGCAGGATCATGAAGGGCAGCAGCACATGGGTCATCGCCATGTAGACGCCGAAGCGGTTGTAGATCAGGCGCAGCGGCTCGTCGATCACGCCCAACCATTGCAGGGAGCCGTTGACGATGCCCTCGCCCTGCAAGATCACGATCCAGGCGCAGGTGCGCACCAGAAGCGAGGTCCAGAAGGGCAGCAGCACGAAAATCATCAGCATGTTCGACTGCGCCGTCGGCAGATTCGCCAGCAGATAGGCGACCGGAAAGCCCAGCAGCAAACACAGCGCGGTGACGCCGAAACCGATGGTGAAGGTGCGCGCGAAGACGTCGCGGTAGATCGCTTGATCTTCGGGCGTGGCGACGATGGCGCCGTTGACGTCGCGCGTCAGATCGACCGCGCCCAGCAGGTAATAGGCGGTCACGGGACCGCTGGCGCTTTTGATCGCCGCCCAGGTGGCCCGCTCGCCCCAGGCCGGGTTCAGCCCGATCAGGGTGGCCTTGGCTGTTCCCGGTTCCGGCGCGGTCTTCAGGTTGCGCGCGGTCGAGGTCAAAACGGTGCGGGATCCGTTGACGACGTAGTTCAACCGCTTGGCCGCCACGGCGACCGTCCCGGCGGCGCGCGCCGCCTGAAGATCGCCCGCCAGCGCCGCGAAGGCGGTTTCGCTTGGCAAATCCTGGCCGTTCCAGTCGGACAGCGCGGCGACGGTGTGGGGCAGCACCTGCGGCACCTCCCAATCATCGACCGACCGCCAGATCATCCCGGCGATGGGAATGACGAAGGTGAACAGAAGAAACAGAAAAAGCGGAAGCACCAGACCCAGCGCGCGAAGCTGCCGGGCGCGTTCGGCCCGCCTCAATCGACGCTTCAACGGCATCTCGGCGCCAACAACGATTGCGGCTGTCATCGGTGATGTCCTGTCGGATGGTCCCGTCACGCCCGCGAAAACGGGGATCCCACGCGGCCTTTCACCAGGGAAGGCGCGCGACGATGGATCATGATCCCCGCTTTCGTGGGCGTGACGATGGTCTTGGAAACGCGGGCGTCGTCACCGACGTATCACCCTTTTGTGGGTTGGCGTCGGCGGGGCGCAACCACGCAATCCCCGCCGACGCCGAAACCCGACCGCCGAAGCGGTCGTCTCAGGACCTTACTTGGCCGCCCACTTGTTGAAGCGCTCGGTCAGACGGTCGATGTTCTCCAGCCAGAAGTTGACGTCGATTTCGGCGGCATTCTTCAGGTTGGCCGGGGCCGTCGGCAGATCGGCCAGCAAGGCCGGGGCCAGCTTGGCCGGGGCGCCCTTGTTCGACGTGCCGTAGGCGATGCCTTCGGACAGCTTGGCCTGGTTCTCGGCCTTGCCGACAAAGTTCAGGAACTTGTGCGCGACCTCGACGTTCGGGCTGCCCTTCAGGATGACCCAACTGTCGATGGTGAACAGCGCGCCGTTCCACACCATGCCGAAGTTCTTCTTTTCCTTCTTGTTGGCGGCATCGATGCGGCCGTTGTAGACCGACGTCATCACCACTTCGCCCGACGCGAGGAGCTGCGGCGGCTGCGCGCCCGCCTTCCACCAGACCAGATCGCCCTTGATGGTGTCGAGCTTCTTGAAGGCGCGATCGATGCCCGCCTCGGTCGCCAGCACCTTGTAAACATCCGCCGGGGCGACGCCGTCGGCGATCAGGGCGATTTCCAAGGTGGTCTTGGCGCCCTGGCGCAGCGCGCGCTTGCCCGGATACTTCTTGGTGTCAAAGAAGTCGGCCCAGCCCTTCGGCGCGTCCTTCAGCTTGTCCTTGTCGTAACCAAGCACGAAGTCATAGACGATGGCGCCGACGCCGCAAGCGTTGACGGTGGCGGGCAGATAGGCTTCCTCGCCGCCGATCTTGGAATAGTTGATCTTCTCGAACAGGCCCTCGTCGCAGCCCAGCGCCAGCTCGTCGCTTTCGACCTGGACCACGTCCCAGGTGGAGGCGCCGCCCTGGACCTTGGCGCGCAGAACGCCGACGCCGCCATCCCACGATTCATCGTTCATCGCCGTGCCGGACGCCTTGAACGGCTCGAAATAGACCTTCTTCTGAACGTCCTGATACGCTCCGCCCCACGACACGACGGTCAGGTCACGGGCGCTGGCGACCGACGCCAGAGCGGTGACGGCGGTAAAAGTCGCGGCGAAACCAAGAGCCAGCTTAAACTTCGACATGATCCCCGTCCTATGTCTTGTGGTTGTTGTTCGTCGATTGAGACCGACCGGAAAGCTCCCGCTTTCAGACCGGATCCAGCGCCCGACAATCTTCGGGGCGGAAGGCGATGGTCACGGCTTGTCCCTCCGACAGCCCGGAATAGGCACCGGCGGGCAGCTTGACCATGAATTCATTGTTGCCGGGGGCAGCCAGCACCGCCAGCGTGTGGTCCCCCACATAAATCAAATCTTTCAACGTGGCTGGCAGCCGGTTGAACCCAGCGTCGCCGTCGTCGCTGGTCAGCAACGACACCCGTTCCGGGCGCACCGACAAGGACGTGCGGGCACCGACGCCGCCGACATTCACCGCCGTCGCCACCACCGATCCACCGGCGGCCAACGCCACCCGGCAGAAACCCTGTTCGATATTTTCGACGGTTCCGGCCAACACGTTGCTTTCGCCGATGAAGTTGGCGACGAAACTGTTGACGGGCCGCTCATAAAGCGCGTCCGGGCTGTCGATCTGTTGCACGATGCCGTCGTTGAACACGGCGATGCGATCCGACATGGTCAGCGCTTCGCCCTGGTCATGCGTGACGTAAACGACGGTGATGCCCATCGTTTCGTGCAGACGCTTGATTTCCAACTGCATGTGTTCGCGCAGACGCTTGTCGAGCGCGCCCAGCGGTTCGTCCATCAGCACCAGCGCCGGTTTGAACACCAGGGCGCGGGCCAACGCGACGCGCTGCTGCTGGCCGCCGGACAACTGGCCGGGATGGCGCGAGGCGACATTCTCCAGCTTAATCATCTGCAAGGCGGCTGTGACGCGCTCCTTCACCTCGGCCTTCGACACGCCGCGCACCGTCAAGGGAAACGCGACGTTTTCCTCGATGGTCAGGTGGGGGAACAGCGCGTAATTCTGGAACACCATGCCGATGTCGCGTTTGTGCGGCGGCGTGTTCTTGATCGACCGATCACCGAGGAAAATCTCGCCATGGGTCGGAACCTCGAACCCGGCCAGCATCATCAGGGTGGTCGTTTTCCCCGAACCGGACGGCCCAAGCAGCGTCAGGAACTCGCCCTTGCGGATGTCGAGATCCAGGCTTTTCACGACCAAATGTTCGCCGTCGTAGGTTTTTTGCACCCCGACGAACCGCACCAACGCCTGCGTCGTCGCCATCATCCCGCCGTCCATCATCCTCTCCCGTCAGAGGTGACAAAAACCCGTCGGGCAAGCCCCGGTTCCTGTCCGTCTTTGTGGTCCCGACGGTAGCTGCGTTTAAGAAAATAGACAAGAGGAATGCTTATGTCGTGATCATTTCAACAGTGTGCCGCATTATTGTGCAATTGCGAAGGCGTTGCCCACACTCCGAACAGCAGTTTGCGCCATCCGCAGGCGATTGAGAAGGCGAATGATGGGGGGCGCGGATGACACACCGCCGCACTCCCCCACGACTCGCGCAGGCGACTCAGGGCTTAGCGGCCCACAGTCATCGACGTTGGGCCGACTGGCTGTAGACGAAGCTGTCAAAGCCGTTCTCGGCGACGCGGAACCACAGCCGCTCTTCCTCCAGGAAGGGCTTCCACGCCTCATACACTTTCTTGAAACGCGGGTTGGTGGTGGCGATCTGGTCATAGAGATCATAGGCCGCCTTTTCGCAAGCCTGCATCATCTCGCGCGGGAACATGCGCAGCACGGCGCCGCCGCCGACCAACCGCTTCAGGGCCGAGGCGTTCAACGTGTCGTATTTGGCAAGCATCCAGGTGTTGGCCTCCCAACAGGCCATTTCCAGGACCGTGCGGTAGGACGCCGGAAGCTGCTCCCACGCCTGCATGTTGAACAGCAGCGGAATTTGCGCCGAGCCTTCCCACCAACCGGGGTAATAGTAATTCTTCGCGACCTTGTGAAAGCCCAGCTTTTCATCGTCATAGGGGCCGACGAACTCGGCGGCGTCGATGGTGCCGCGCTCCAGCGCCGGATAGATGTCGCCGCCGCCAAGCTGCTGCGGCACCAGCCCCAACGGGGTCAGCACCTGCCCGGCCAGCCCGCCGATGCGCATCTTCAGACCTTTGAGATCGTCCGTCGATTTGATTTCCTTGCGGAACCAGCCGCCCATCTGCGCGCCGGTGTTGCCCGCCGGAATGTTCAGGATGTTGTAATCCTTGAACTGTTCTCGCATCAGTTCCAACCCGCCGCCGTGCATCATCCACGCCATGTGCTGGCGGGTGTTCAGCCCGAACGGCATCGCCGTGTCAAAGGCGAAGGTCGGATCCTTGCCGACGTAGAAATAGGCGGCGGATTGGCCGCATTCGACCGTGCCGTTCTGCACCGCATCCAGCACCTGGAGCGCCGGGACGATTTCGCCCGCCGCGAAGGTGCGGATCTGGAATTTGTTGTCGGTGGCGGCGGCCACCCGCTTGGCGATGAACTCAACCGCGCCATAGATGGTGTCCAGGCTTTTGGGATAGCTGGAGGCGAGGCGCCATTTGATCTCGGGCTGGCTCTGCGCGATGGCGGGAGCGGCAACCGTGCCAGCGGCAAGGCCGACGCCGGCGGTGGTGAGGAACGCGCGCCGTTTCATGATGGTGTGTCTTCCCGGTGCAGTCTGGTTGATCCCGCATCATAACGCGGGCCATCGCCAGCGCGACCACCTCACACATCCGTTTTCGGAATGTCAGCCCCTCAAACGAAAAATCCAGCCGCTTGGGCTGGATTTTCTGCGACGCAGCATTATCTTTGTTTTTAGCGCCTTGTATCAGGCGTTTCCTCCCCAAACTCGGGCCGCAGGCGTATAGCTAGCGGCCTTTTGCTTTTTGCGCAATACGCTGAACGTCAGTGCGGCGAACTTTTTTCATGGGCGCGAGCGAACCGCTGGCGTCGCCGGTGCGCAAGCGTCGAAATTTTCAACCTTCCATTGTTGCGCGCGCCTTGACGCGTGTGGGATTCCAGCGTCGGAAAAGATCGCTTAAGCGGCCTGCCCCGCCCCAACCGGCGAACAGCCAGCGGAGGCGGGGAGCGCCGCGCGAAACAGCCCGGCCAGATCGCGCAAGCCCCGTCCACGCGGGTCGCTGGCCCGCCACGCCAAGCCAACCACCCGTCCGGGCCGGTCGGCGGCGAAGGCGCGATAGCCGACCAGCCCGCCGACCGTGGCCGCGTCGCCCGTCGCCAACAGCGGCATCAGCGTGCAGCCGTTCCCCACCGCCACCATATGGCGCAGCGTCTCCAACCCGGTGGCGTGCCGTCCAGCCCGCGCGGTGACGCCGCAGACCGCCAGCGCCTGATCGCGCAAACAATGCCCCTCCTCCAACAACAGCAACTCGGCGGGATCGACGTCGGGCAGGCTCAAAACCGGCGTTTGTCCCAGCCGATGGCCGACCGGATGGGCCAGCACGAACGGCTCGAAAAACAGTGCTTCGGCGGCGATTCCCTCCGCCTCGACCGGCAGGGCCAGCAGAACGGCGTCGATCCGCCCATCCCGCAACTCCTCCAACAGGCCGTCGGTGCGCCCTTCCGACAGGACCAGCGTCAGATCGGGGTGATGCGCCCGCAGGATCGGCAGCAGATGGGGGAACAGATACGGCCCCAGGGTTTGAATGGCGGCCAGACGGAAGCTTCCCGACAGGCCGCCATCTTGCCCCTCGGCCAGCGCCAGCAACCGCTGCGCCTCGGCCAGCACGACGCGGGCCTGCCGGATGATCGGCTCCCCCGCCGGGGTGGTCAGCACGCGGCGGCTGGTCCGCTCGAACAGGGCAAGGCCGAGGCCGTCCTCCAGCTTACGGATTTGCGCGCTCAAGGATGGCTGGCTGACGCCGCAGCGCTCCGCCGCCTTGCCGAAATGGCGCAGTTCGGCGACCGCCACCACATACTCCAGATCGCGCAGGGACAGACCGGCCATATTCATAGTCAACACCTATCGAATCATTCTAAACCATGTCTTGGATATATCAACGCTGGGGGCGGATAACCAGAGCCACGCACAGGCCACCCACCGCGAGGAAGCAATTATGAGCGTCTTGACCACCAGCTTCGGCCAGCCCGTCGCCGACAACCAGAATTCCTTGAGCGCCGGGCCGCGCGGGCCGCTGCTGTTGCAGGATTTTCACTTGATTGAAAAGCTGGCCCATTTCAACCGCGAGCGCATCCCCGAACGGGTGGTCCACGCCAAGGGGGCGGGCGCTTACGGCGTCTTCCGCGTCACCCGCGACGTGACCGGCTGGACCAAGGCCGCCTTCCTGTCGGCGGTCGGCAAGGAAACGCCGGTGTTCCTGCGCTTCTCCACCGTCGGCGGCGAAAAGGGATCGGCGGACGCCGACCGCGACCCGCGCGGCTTCGCGGTGAAGTTTTACACCGAAGAGGGCAATTACGATCTGGTCGGCAACAACACCCCGGTGTTCTTCCTGCGCGATCCGCTGAAGTTCCCCGACTTCATCCACACGCAAAAGCGCAACCCGGCGACCAATCTGAAAGACCCGACGGCGATGTGGGATTTCTTCTCGCTGTCGCCGGAGACCATGCACCAGTTGACCATCCTGTTCAGCGACCGTGGCACGCCGCGCGGCTACCGCCACATGGATGGTTTTTCCAGCCACACCTTTTCCTGGATCAACGCGGCGGGCGAGCGTTTCTGGGTCAAGTATCACTTCAAAACCCGCCAGGGGATCCAGAACTTCACCGCCGATCAAGCCACCGCGATGGCGGGCGTCGATCCCGACCACGCCACCCGCGATCTCTACGCCGCCATCCAAGACGGCGATTTCCCGGCCTGGACCGTCTCCATCCAGATCATGCCGGAGGCCAAAGCGGACGCCTACGCGATCAACCCGTTCGATCTGACCAAGGTGTGGCCGCACGCGGATTACCCGCTGGTCGAATTCGGCGAGCTGATCCTGAACCGCAACCCGGAGAATTTCTTCGCGGAGACCGAACAATCGGCCTTCAGCCCGGCCAGCGTGGTTCCCGGCATCTCCTTCAGCCCCGACAAGATGCTGCAAGGCCGCCTGTTCGCCTACGCCGACGCCCACCGCTACCGGCTGGGCGGCAATTACGCCCATCTGCCGGTCAACCGCCCGCAGGGCTGCCCGGTTCACAACCACCAGCGCGACGGGGCGATGCGCTTTGACGGCAACGGCGGCGGCGCGCCGAATTATGAACCGAACAGCTTCGGCGGCCCGACGCAAAGCGCCGCCGCCGCCGAACCGCCCTTGCGGATCAGCGGCGACGCCGACCGCTACAGCCATCGGGACGGCAACGACGATTACGCCCAGGCGGGTGCCCTGTTCCGCTTGATCGGGGAGGAGGCGCAAGCGCGGTTGATGGACAACATCGCCGGATCGCTGAGCAAGGCCCCTCGCTTCATCCAGGAACGCCAGTTGGCGCATTTCCACGCCGCCGACCCGCGTTACGGGGCCGGGATCGCCGCCCGGTTGGGGTTGACCCTGGCCGCGTGACGAAAAAGGGGCGGGCCATTCATTCGGCCCGCCCCCTCTCGTCTCATCAACCGTTAGGCCAGATCAAAAACCAGCACCTCGGCGACGTCGGCCTTGTCGAGGGTGACGGCGGCCTCGTCGCTCAGCGCCGCACCGTCGCCTTCCTTCAGCAGCACGCCGTTGACGTGAACCTGACCGCGCGCCACCTGCACCCAGGCGTGACGCCCCGGACGCAACGGCAGGCTGGCGCTTTCTTCGCCATCCAACAGAGCGGCGTGCAGATCCACATCCTGGTGGATGGTGACGCTGCCCTCCCGCCCGTCGCGAGAGCCGACCAGCCGCAGTTGGCCGCGCTTTTCCGCGTCGGAATAGGCCGATTGCTCGTAGCTGGGGGCCAGACCATGGACCTCCGGCAAAATCCAGATTTGCAGGAAATGCACCGGATCGGCCTGCGAGGCGTTGTATTCGCTGTGGCGGATGCCGCGCCCGGCGCTCATGCGCTGGACCTCGCCGGGCCGGATGATCGAGCCGGTTCCGATGGAATCCTTGTGCTCCAACGCGCCGTTCAGCACATATGAGACAATCTCCATGTTGGCGTGGCCGTGGGTGGGGAAACCGGCGCCGGGGATCACCCGATCCTCGTTGATGACCCGCAGGGCGCGAAAGCCCATCTGGTCCGGGTCGTGGTAATGGCCGAAGGAAAAGCTGTGCTGGCTGTTCAGCCAACCCATGTTCGCCGCGCCGCGTTCTTCCCGATGACGGATCGTAAGCATGACCGAAACCCTCCTGTGCCGCTTGGGCTTGCCTCGTTGACCCAATCATGCGGTCAAAAGGGGTTCGGGAACAATCCAACGCGTCAGAACATGATTGTCACCACATAAAGAACAATGATCCTCACCGCGCCTCGACCATGCCGACAAACTGGGCCAATTCGGCGGTTTTGGGATGGTCGAACAGGTCGGCGGGCGGCCCCTGTTCGATGATGCGCCCACCATGCATGAAGACCAGGGAATCGCAGACTTCGCGGGCGAAACGCATCTCGTGCGTCACCAGCAGCAGCGTCATTCCCTCTTCCGCCAGCTTCCGGACGACGGACAGCACCTCGCTGACCAGTTCGGGGTCGAGCGCCGAGGTGATCTCGTCGCACAGCAGCACCTTCGGGGCCATCGCCAGCGAGCGGGCGATGGCGACGCGCTGTTGCTGGCCGCCCGACAAATGCGACGGGTAGGCGTCGAACTTGTGGCCCAGCCCGACCTTGGCCAACGCCTGTTCCGCCGCCGCGCGGCAGGACGCCTTGTCCTGCTTCTTCACCACCTTCAGGGCCAGCATGACGTTTTCGCCAGCGCTCAAATGGGGGAACAGGTTGAATTGCTGGAACACCATGCCGACCTTCAGGCGCAGCGCCCGCAAGTCGATCTGGCTGGGATCGACGCATTCGCCGTCCACCTCGATGACGCCGTCGTCGATGCGCTCCAACCCGTTGATGCTGCGCAACAACGTGCTTTTGCCTGAGCCGCTGCGCCCGATCATGGCGACGACCTGGCCCTCCTGCACCGCCATGTCCACCCCCTTCAGCACCTCCACCGGCCCGAAGGATTTGCGGATGTTGGTCAGCTTGACCAAAGGCCGGGGGGACGGCGGAACGGATCCATCAGCGAGCGACATTGAGCTTCCTTTCCAGCGCCTTGGCCGAGAGCGACAAAGGGTAGCAGAGTGCGAAATACAGCAACCCGACGAGGCCATAGACCAGGAAGGGTTGAAAGGTGGCGTTGGTTATCATCGTTCCAGCCTTGGTGATCTCGACAAAACCGATGATCGAGGTCACGGCGGTTCCCTTCACCACCTGAACCGAGAAGCCGACGGTGGGCGGGACGGCGATGCGCAGCGCCTGCGGCAGCACGACGTAACGCATCTGTTCGCCATAGCTCAGCGCCAGACTGGCCGAGGCCTCCCACTGGCCTTTCGGCACGGCGTCGACGCAACCGCGCCAGATTTCCGCGAGATAGGCGCTGGTGAACAAGGTCAGCGACACTGCCGCCGCCGTCCAGGGCGAGGTTTCGACGCCGACCAGCGGCAGAACGAAAAAGACGATGAAGAGCTGCATCAGCAGGGGCGTGCCCTGGAACAGCTCGATGTAGATTTTCATGGCGCCTTGCAGCGGGCGCAGCGGGGCGACGCGCGCCAGCAGCACCAGAAGCCCGGCGACGCCGCCGCAGACGAAGGCGATCGCCGACAGCAGCACGGTCCAGCGCGCCGCCAGCAGCAGGTTGGACAGAATGTCCCAGAAGGTGAAGTTAAGCACGGGCGGCCCTCGCGAACAGCCGGTCCCCCAGCCGGGCCAAGAGCCACCGCAGCCCGACCGCCAGCGCCAGATACAGCGCGGTCGCCACGAAATAGACCTCGAACGGGCGGAAGTTGCGGGATTGGATGAAGTTGGCGGCGAAGCTCAGCTCCTCCACCGCGATCTGCGAACAGACCGACGATCCCAGCATGACGATGATGATCTGGCTGGTCAGAGCGGGCCAAATCTTGCCCATCGCCGGGCCAAGGATGATGTAGCGGAAAATCTGCGGCCCGCTCATCCCCAGGCTGGCCCCCGCCTCGATCTGGCCCTTGGGCGTCGCGTCGATGCCCGCCCGGATGATCTCGGTGGCGTAGGCGCCAAGGTTGATGACCATCGCCAGCAGCGCCGCCTGCCATTCCGGCAGACGGACGCCCAAGGACGGCAAACCAAAGAAGATGAAGAAAAGCTGGACGAGGAAAGGCGTGTTGCGGATCAGCTCGACATAGGCGCCAACCGCGACGCGCAGCGGCGCGTTGGCCGAGGAGCGCGCCGCCGCCCCGCCGATGCCGATGCCCACCCCCAGCACGGCGCCGACCAGGGTCAAACCGACCGTGGTCGCCACGCCGTTGACCAGCACGGGCGTATAGTCCAACAAGGACGCAAAATCAAACCGATAGGCCATGGGATCGCCCGCGCTGGAAGTGAGAGGAGCCGGTTACAGATCCTTGGGCAGGGGCGTTCCCAGCCACTTCTTGGCGATGGCGCTCAGCGAGCCGTCGGCCTTGGCCTTGGTCAGGATGCCGTTGACCTTCTCCAGCAGCGGGCCTTCATCCTTGTTCAGACCGACGAAGCAGGGCGAATTCTTGATGAGGAATTTCAGGATTGGCAGGCGCGGCGGGTTGCGCTCGAAAATCGCGGCGGCGACGACGTTGCCGGTGGCGACCAGTTCCACCTGACCGGAGAGGAAGGCGGAAATCGTGCCGTTGTTGTCCTCGTAGCGGCGCACCGTGACCTTGTCGGTGACGATCTTCGACAGTTCAATGTCCTCGACCGAACCACGGGTGACGCCAACCGTCTTGCCGTTCAGATCCTCGACCTTCTCCACCGCGCTGGCCTCCGGCCCGAACACGCCGTTGTAGAAGGGGGCGTAGGCGACCGAGAAATCGATGACCTTTTCGCGCTCGGCGTTCTTGCCAAGGCTGGAGATCACCAGATCGACCTTGCCGGTGGTCAGATAGGGGATGCGGTTGGAGCTGCTGACCGGCACCAACTCGACCTTGGCGCCCAATTCCTTGGCGATCAGAGCGGCGGCGTCGATGTCATAGCCGACCGGCTTCAGATCGGTGCCGACCGACCCGAAGGGCGGGAAATCCTGCGGCACGGCGACGCGCAAAATTTTTTCCTTGGTGATCCGCTCCAGCGCGTCGGCCTGCGCCGCGCCGGTCATGCCACCCACGAGAACAGCCGTGGCAAAGCCGACAGCACCGAGTATCGTTGCAAACCGCATGGTGTTTGATCTCCAACCAAAAGGACGTTCCCATGCATTTCAAACGCCGTGCCAGCCGGACGACGGCCGCGCGCACCGATCCCAAAGGGCTGAAATGATACAATTATCCCATTTGTACTGAAATTCGTTACACCAGTAACTCACATCCCTGACCGTGATTGCTTAAGAAACGCGCAGATGACCGACCAAAAAACCGGCACATTGCCCGAACAGGCGCTGACCACCCGAATCCACGACCGCTACACCGCCTTGAGCCGCAGCGAGCGGCAATTGGCCGACGTGATACTGGCTTGCCCTGGCGAGTTGTCCGGCTATTCGGCGACCGAACTGGCGCGCAGCGCCGGCGTGTCGAAAATGACGGTGTCCCGTCTGGTCCGCCGCCTGGGCTTCGCCAATTTTGAAGAGGCGCGCCTTGCCTCCCGGCGCGGCACCGAATGGGGATCGCCGCTCTATCTGCTCGATCAACCGACCGCGCCCAGCGCCGACGCCCCCCCGTCGGTGGACGCCCATTTTCAGCGCAGCGTCGAGGCCATCGCCGCCACCGCGCGCCAGATCGACCCGGACGCGCTGCGACAAGCCGCCGCCCTGCTGCACACCGCCCGGCGCGTCTGGGTGTGCGGCGCCCGCAACAGCGCCTTTCTCGCCGGATACGCCCGTTGGCAGTTCATCCAGGTCCGGCCCGAGGTTCACCACATGGTCGCCGCTGGCGAAACCCTCGCCGAGACCTTCGCCGATCTCGATCAGCAAGACGTCCTGCTGCTGGTCGGCATCCGCCGCCGCCCCCCGGCGATCATCGAATTGCTGCGGGCGGCGCTGGCGCGCGGCGTTCCCACCATCCTGCTCGCCGACAGCCATTCTCCCCTGGAAGGACCAACCCCGCCCCTGACCTTCCGTTGTGAAACCCGCAGTTTGGCCCCGCTCGACAACCATGTCGCGGTGATGGCGGTGATACACGCCCTGGCGGCTGAACTGATTCGTCTCTCCGGCAACGCCGGGCGCGACCGCATCAAGAGCATTGAAAAACTTCATGAAACTTTGGGAGAATTTTAGGAACAATTTTTACGCGATGTTCTAAATTTACTCTTTCTCGTAATTTTACTCGATTTTGAGAATCATAGCCATTGCTGGCGCAACGTTGGATCTGGCTCGCTTTATGAAAAAGAACCGATGATTTTCTAATGAATATCTATGCGTGCAAACATTTGTTTGCTCATGGGTGTTTAAACCTATCGCTCTGATTCGGCTTGCCTTGCGCCAACGCGTCATGACCCAGCCGCGCCCGACAGCCGTCGCCACAGCGCGTGATAGGCCCCTTCGACCTCCTTGGTGAATCGCACCGGATCCGACAGAGGCGACGCCCGCATCCGGGCGCGCAGGCCGCCCCGCAGCGCGTGCAGCCGCTCCACATCCCCAGCCAACGCCACCGCCGTCTCGACATAGTCGGCGAGCGAGCGCGTCACCAAATCCTCCAAAGACACCGCGCGCAGCAGCGACGCGCCATAGCGGTCCAGCACCCGGTCTCCCGCCAGGGTGACAACCGGCACCCCCATCCACAGGGCTTGCGCCGTCGTGGTGACGCCGCCATAGGGGAAGCTGTCGAGATGGACGTCGATGCCGTTGAACGCCGCCATATGCTCGTCCACGCTGGCGGTCGGCCCGCGAACCTCAAGCTGCGGTCCCAGCGCTCGGCTCAACGCCCGTTGATCGCTGACGGTGACGTCGATCGACTTGACGATCAGGCGCGCGGTGGGAAGGCGGCGCAAAATCAACGCCCATGCCTCCAGAGTGGCCGCCGACAGCTTGCTCAGCGCGTTGAAACTGCCGAAGGTGACGCGCCCCGTCTTGGCGACGGGCGGCTCCCGCGCCGGGGCGGGCGTCGGAGCGAGGGGCGAGTAATGGTAGCCGATGGGCAACCGCATGACCTGTTCGGAAAAATCCGCGTCCCGCCCGACCGGAACCGTGGTTCCGTCCACCAGCACCGCGTCCATCGCCGACAAGCCGGTGGTCGTCATCACCGGAAAATGGATCTGAAGCGGGGCCGGGCGCAGCGCCATGGTCAACAGCCGCGCGCTGTGTGAGGAAAAACCAGCGCCATCCACCAGAATGTCGATGGCGTCGGCGCGAATCAGATCGGCCAACGCCGCGTTGTCCAACCCGGGCGCCCGGCGGAACAGCCCCGCCGCCGCCGCGTAACGCGCCAACAGCTCGTTGTCGTTATCGCGGCCCAGGGAATAGACCACACTGGTGAAATCGGCGCTGTGATGCTCAATCAGCGGCAAACAGGTGAAGTCGTGCGTCAGGAAATTTTCGCACAGATAGCCAACGCGCAGCGGACGCCCCGTCGAAGGCCGGGCGGCGGGCGGCGGCCACGCGCGCGTCAACGGCTCGGCATGGCGGTCCGCCCAACGTCGCGCCGCCGCCGTGATGACAGCCGCCGGAGCGTTGGTCAGGTTGAGGGACAGAATCGCCGAGGCCTCATGCCCCGGATCGCCGCTCAACCGCGCGGCGCGGGCGTACCATTCCGCCGCTTCCCCCGGCTCCCGCGCCCGCTCCAACGCATGCGCCGCGCCCAGACACAGATCCACATTCGTCGGGTCGAGCGTCCAGCGCCATATCAGCGCCCGCGTCCCCCGTTCGCGCTCCCGACAATCCAGCCAGGCCCGCGCCGCGCTGTCGAGCGCCGCCGGATACGCCGGATCCAGCGTGACCGCGTTGGCGAACGCCCGCGCCGCCTTCTCATAGGCGCTCACCGCGTGCCACGACACGCCAATGAACAAACACAGGTCGCGCGCCCGGTCTGCCCCAGCGGCCAGGGCCTGTCCCGCGATCAACCGCCACGCCTCGCCGAACAGCGCCAACGCCTCCGCATGGCCGCCGCCACGCTGCCAGGACCGCCCACGAGCAAACAGGATGTCCGCCAAATTGCCGCGCAGGTCCGGCGTGTCAAACCCACAGCCAAGGGCCGCCCGGTACAAACCCTCCGCCGCATCGTCCTGGCCAAGCCGTTGGAACGCGACCGCCAAGTGAGCCTGAACGACGCCGGAACCCGGCATCGCCGCCGCCGCAAGCGACAGCAGCCGACAGGCGGCGCGCGGGTCGCCGCCCTCAAGGCGCTGTTGCCCGGCCTGCCCAAGAATCTCCGGCATCCAAGGTTCCAGCCGATCCGCCGCGATCAGGGCGACGGCCTGACAGAGCCACACGACCTCGCCACGTCGGCCAAGCGCCATCAACAGCTTGGCGAGGTTTCCCGCGCAATCGGGCCGGTCGGGGGCCAGCGCCACGGCCCGGCGCAGCAGCGGTTCCGCCGCCTCCAGCCGCCCGGACTGCGCCAGCAGAAGCCCCAGCAGATGCCACGCGTCCACCGTCGCCGGAGCGGCGTCGAGAATGCGGCGATGCAGGGTCTCCGCCTCGATGACGCGCCCCTGTTCCTGGTGATCCAACGCCGCCAGCAGCGCGTCGTGAACGCTCGCCATCACGCCCCCGCTTGCGCGCGGTCGTGACAGAAGCGCCGCCAAACCGCCCGGTACAAGCGCTCGACCTGACGGGCGCGGCGGCGGCCATCGCACAGAGGGGACGCGGCCAGCCGGTCCCGCAGCGTCGCCCGCAGGTCCGACAGACGGGCCGGATCGCTCGCCAGCCCCTCAGCAATCATCACATAGTCGTCTTCGCAGGACGCCACCAGACCGTCCAAGCGCAAGGCGCGCAGCATCGACGCCGACCAGCGGCTGACCATGGTGTCGCCCGGCAGGGTGATGACCGGAACGCCCATGACCAGCGCCTCGAAGGTCGTCGTCGAGCCGCAGAAGGGAAAGGGATCCAGAGCGATGTCGATGCCGCTGTACCGGGCGAGGTGGGTGGCGGGCCGTTCCGCCTCCGCCGGGTCGGCCCACAACCGGGATGGATCGACCCCGCCCGCGCTCAGCGCCGCGCGGATGCGGCCGACGCACAGGTCCGAACGGTAGGAGTCCAGATATTTCAGCACCAGCCGCGCTTGCGGGATCCGCGCCATCAGCGTGGCCCACAGCCGCAAGGTCTCATCCGAGATCTTGGCCGGATTGTTGAAGCAGCCAAAGCGGACCACCCCATCGGCCAGCATCGGCAACGGGCCGGGCGGCGGGGCATCGGCGGGAATCGCCGCCACGTAAAAGCTGGGGAGGCGCAAGGGCCGTTCGGTGAAACGCTCCAGCCCATGGCGCGGCGTCATCGTCCGGTCGGTGATGAGATAATCGATGGCCGACAGGCCGCTGGTCGCCGCGTCGTGAAGGCTGATCTGCACCGGGGCGGGCCGCAGGTGGCAGATGTGGGGGCGGTTGTTGTCAAAGCGGATCCCCAACGGAACCAGAATGTCCACGCCATCCGCCCGCATCTGCGCCGCCACGGTGGCGTCGTCCTGCCCGGTGATGTCGCGCCAGCCATCGGACAGGGCGCGAAACCGCTCCGTCGTCGCGTCGGGTTCCAGAACATGGGCGTAGACGATGACCTCAAAGCCCTCCCGGTCGCGATTCTCAAACAACGGCAGCAGGTTGCGCCCGATGGGTTGGAACGCCCGCAGGTCGGAGGTCAGATAGCCGATCCGCAAGCGGCGCTTCGGGTCCAGGCGGTTGGCGAAGGGAAGCGGCGGCACGGCCAGCAGTGGAAAGGCGGCCTCCAGACGGCGGTGCAGCGCAAAGCGGCGTTCCGCGTCAACGCCGGGCACATAGAGGATCGACAGCATGGCCGCCCGGTGCCAATTGGCCAGATCCGCGCCGAACCGCAAGGCGCGCTCCAGCCACGCCGAGCCAAGGCAGGCGAAACCAAGCCCGGTCAACAGCGCGCCCAAACTGTGCAGGGGATCGCCCAGATCCGGGGCCAGCGCCACCACCCGCCGCAGCAGCGCCAAGGCGCCGTCGCGATCCGACTGTTCGATGAGCGCTTGGGCAAGGTTGTAGAGGATGACCGGATCATCCGGCGCCCGCCGCGCCAGCGCCGTCAAACGCCGTTCCGCCGCCGCAGCCTCTTTGCGGGCCAGCAGCAGGACGGCCAGGGTCAAGCCGCTGTCGCGGTCGCCCGGTTCCAGGGTTTCCGCCCACAGCAAGGCGCGCTCCGCCACACCGCTTTGCCCTTTGCGCCGGGCGATGTCCCCCAACCGACGGTAGGGCGACGGGTCATCCGGGCGCAGCGCCGCTTGACGTTGGAACAGCGCGGCGGCCTCGGCCAGACAGCCCGAATCGACGCGAATCTGCCCCAACGCGCCCCACACCAGGGCGAATTGCGGATCCCGCTCCAACGCTTGGCGAAAATGGTCCGCCGCCTGGGCCGTTCGCCCCTGCCGTTGCCGGACCAAAGCCAGATTGGCCTGCACAAGCGCCGAGGTCGGATCGCGCTCCGCCGCCCGCTCCAGCAGCGCCGCCGCTTGGTCCTCCAAGCCATCAACACGGCTGAGCGCCAGCGCCAGCCCAGTCAACGCCTCCAGACTGACCGCCGCCGCCGAATTGGACAGGACCAGACAGACCAGTTCCCGCGCCTCGGCCTCCGCCCCTTGCGCGGCGCGCAGCGCGCCAAGCCGGGACGCGGCCTCAAGATTGCCGGGTTGCAGGGTCAGGCTGTGGGCGTCATGCCGCCCGGCGCCGTCCTTGTCCGCAGCCGCCCGCAGAATGTTCGCCATATTTCCGTGAAAATCAGGCCGGGCTGGGACCAGCGCCACCGCCCGTGCGATCCGCCGCCGCGCCCCGGCGACATCCCCGGTCATGCCGCACAGCACGCCCAGCAGATGGTGCGCGTCGGCCTGCTCAGGATCCGCGTCAAGAATGCGCTGGTACAGGAGTCTCGCTTCGCCAACCCGCCCCGCCTGATGCAGATCCAGGGCCATCACAAGCGCTTCGCCGATGCTCGCCATCAAACAATCCGTGAGTGGCCCCGGCGACGCGCAAGGGAACGACACTCGGCATATCAATGGAAACAGCGAAGCCCGTCAACGCCCAGACACGTCAACGCCCGGCCCGGCGCCGTTACGCGGCCACCGTCCGGTTGCTCATGAAGGCCGCGAACATCTCCGCCGGCAGGGGACGGCTGATGAGATAGCCCTGGATGCAGGTGCAGCGCTGTTCCCGCAGGATCGCCGCCTGTTCCCAGGTCTCCACCCCTTCGGCGATGGTGTCGAAGCCCAGGCTTTCGGCAAGATTCACGATGGTTCCGACAATCGCCGGATCGGTGGACGATTTGACGATGTCGCGAACGAAGCTGCGGTCAATCTTCAGCGTGTCGATGGGGAAGCGCTTGAGATAGGCGAGCGACGAATAGCCGGTGCCGAAATCATCAATGGACAAGCGGACGCCGATGTCCTTCAGGCCATTCAGGATCGTCACCGCCTTTTCGATGTCGCCAATCATCGCCCCTTCGGTCAGCTCCAACTCCAGCCGGTCGGGCTGAATGCCCGACGCCTCGACGACGCTACGGACGAAGCCGACCAACCGCGCGTCCTGAAACTGGCGCGGCGACAGGTTGACCGACACCGAGGGAATCGGAATGCCCTGCTTGGTCCACAGCGCCAGTTGGCGGCAGGCCTCCATGAAGGTCCAGGCGCCGATTTCCCAGATCAGGCCGGTGTCCTCGGCCAGCGGGATGAATTCCGCCGGGCTGACCATGCCGCGCACCGGGTGGAGCCAGCGGATCAGCGCCTCCGCCCCGATCACCCGGTCGGTCGCCAGATCAATCTTGGGCTGGTAATGCAGCTCGAACTCTTCGCCGCCGCTGGCCCGGCGCAGATCGCTTTCCAGCCCCAGCGAGAAGCCCGACCGTTCGCGCATCCCGCCATCGTAGAACACGAACTTGTGCTCCGGGTTGCGCTTGGCGTGATACATGGCCAGATCGGCGTTGCGCAGAAGCTGGTCCGCCGTTTCGCCGTCGTCGGGGTAGAAGGCCAGCCCGATGGACGCGCCGCAGAAAAGCTCCTGATTGTGGACGCCAAACGGCTCGTCCATCGAATACAGGACCTTCTCGACCAGCCGGGCGCCCGCCGAACGGTCGGCGGCGTCGGGGGCGACGATCAGGAACTCGTCGCCGCCCAACCGCCCGACCGTGTCGGTCATCCGCGTGCAGTTGCGCAGCCGCCGCGCCACCAGCTTCAACAAATCATCCCCGGCGTGATGGCCGAGCGTGTCGTTGACCTGCTTGAAGCGGTTGAGGTCGAGGAAGGCGACCGCCACCTTGCTGTGGTTGCGCTGGGCGCGCGCAATCGCCTCTTCCAGCCGTTCGCAGACCAGCCAGCGGTTGGGCAGGTCGGTCAGCCGGTCGAAGCTGGCCTGATAGCGGATCTGGTGCTCTTGAGACTTGCGCTGGCTGATGTCGGCGATGGTGAGCACATAATGCTCCAGCACGCCGCTGGGCGCGCGCACCGACGTCACCGACAGGGCGGCGGCGAAGGCGTCGCCGGAATGGCGGAAGCTGGTGACTTCGCCCTGCCAGCGCCCGGCCTGCCGCGCGGTGGTCCAGATGGAATCGATGAAGGTCCGCTCGTGTGAGCCGGGGGCGAACAGGACCAGCGGGCGGCGCAGCAACTCCTCGCGCTGAAAGCCGGTGGTGATCTCATAGGCCGGGTTGATGGCCTGGACCGTCAATTCCGGATCAACAATCAGGATGCCGTCGGCGACGCTGTCGAACACGGTGGCGAGCAGCCGGATTTTCTCCTCATGCTGCTTGCGCTCGGTGATGTCCTGAACGGTGCCTTCGTAAAAGCGGATGCGCCCGGCGGCGTCGCGCACGCAGCGCGCGCTTTCGGCGATCCAGATGATCGTGCCGTCGCGGCGGAAAACCCGGGCCTCAAAGGAATGGACCGTGTCCTTGCGGGCCATCAGGTCGGCGAAGGCTTCGCGCTTGCCGGGGTCCACATAAAGCTGACCGGCGATGTCGGTCAGGTTGGCGATCAAATCATCGGGGGAGCTGTAACCGTAAATCTCAGCCAGAGCCGAGTTGACGCGCAAATAGCGACCGTCCGTCGTCGTTTGATAAATGCCCTCCACGGCATTTTCGAAGATGCTGCGGTACTGCTCTTCCGTCTCATGACTCATTGTGCGCGCCTCTTCCGACGCCAAGCCTGAACCGCCTGGAAACAACATCTCGTCACTCAAACATACGATTGTGAACAGTCCAACTTTTACCGCACCGCAGAAAAGTAGATGCCGACCCGCCGAAACCCGTCAAGCCCGATCTCAGGGACTGTCGCACACCACGCGTCAAAATATAACAGGAATGTAACCTAATGGGCATGGTCCCATTAGGGAATTGATTTTATTGGAATTAAAAATCGATCCCCAAAAAAGCGCCGGAAGGGACAGGATGGGCAAAACCGTTCAGCCGGTCATTTTCATCCTGTCTTCCGCTGCCCGCGCGACATGTTCCTGCACAAGGCCGTCACAGGCCCTGACCGCAGCCAGACTTTAGCCTTGGCTCCTTGGGCCGAGTCGCGTTCAATCAGTGGCCGTGGCTCAGCTTGACGCCGTCCTTCAGAACATAAGCGCGCGAGCAATAGGGGCACTCGACGCGGCCTTCATGGTCCAGGGTCAGATACACCAGCGGATGGCCAAGCGCCCCTCCCCCGCCGTCGCACCCAACGGTCGCGGTTTCCACGGTAATCGTCTCGGTCGGCTGCATGGCGATCATCCTCTGTTTTGACAGGCGCGCGCGATCACGCCATCGTGGGAGCGCCCGTTGCGACGAGCCTCGAACACGGAACCGCCCGCGCGGGCCGGATGATACCCATCGCGCGGCGCGGATCAACGGGATTGACTCGGTTTCCTGCAACTCCACCAGAATGGTCTTGAAGACACATGGTCGCGCACCCCTCCCTATCGGGCGTCCCCGCCCCGGTCGATCTTCCGGCGAACGCGGTTGAACTTCGCGGTCTGACCAAGATTTACCAGCCGACCGGCAAGGCTGGCCCCAAGCACGCGCTGAAGGGGATCGACCTCGCCATTCCGCGCGGCTCCCTGTTCGGGCTGCTGGGTCCCAACGGGGCCGGAAAATCCACCATGATAAACATTCTGGCCGGGTTGGTGAACAAGACCGGCGGAACCGCCCGGATTTGGGGGCATGAGGTGGAGGACGACCCACGCCGCGCCCGCGCCTCGATCGGCGTGGTTCCCCAAGAGCTGAACATGGATCCGTTCTTCACCCCGCGCGAAATGCTGGAACTGCAAGCCGGGCTGTATGGCGTGCCCACGCGTGAGCGGCGGACGGACGAGCTGCTCGACGCCGTCGGGCTGGCCGACAAGGCCGACGCCCACGCCCGTTCGCTGTCGGGTGGCATGAAACGCCGCCTGATGGTCGCCAAGGCGATGGTCCACACCCCGCCGGTGCTGATCCTGGACGAGCCGACCGCCGGGGTGGACGTGGAGCTGCGCCGCCAGCTTTGGGACTATGTCCGCACGCTGAACCGGGCCGGAACCACGGTTCTGCTGACCACGCATTATCTTCAGGAGGCCGAAGAGCTGTGCGACACCATCGCCATCATCAACCATGGCGAGATGGTGGCCTGCGAACCAACCTCCACCCTGCTGCGCCGGATCGACAACAAGGCGCTGTGTCTGACGCTGGACCGCGATCTGACCGCCGCCCCGGCGGCCCTGAGCGGCTTCACCGTGGAGCTGCCGACGCCCCGGCGTCTGGTCATCCGTTATCAGCCCAGTCGGCAACGGGCCGACGCCATTCTCAACGCCCTCGTCGCTTCGGGGCTGGGCATCGTGGACGTCTCCACCGAGGAATCCAATCTGGAGGACATCTTCCTGCAATTGACGGGTGGCGCGCATGGCGGCCATGGAACGACCCACGCCGCGTGACCGGCTGGCGGCGCTGGCCCAGGCGTCGGCTGTTGGGGCCGCTCTGCTGCTGGGCGGCGGCCTGCTCAGCGGCTGCGCGGGCCGTCAGCAACCGATGGGGCCAGCGGTGGTCGCCCCCAGCCTGGACGCCCACGCGCTGACCGCCGCCGACGGCTACGCGCTGCCGATCCGCTCGTGGTTGCCGGAGATCACCCCGCCACGGGCGGTGATCCTGGCGCTTCACGGCTTCAACGACTATTCCAACGCCTTTGACGGCGCCGGGCGGCGTTGGGCGGCGCAGGGAATCGCCACCTACGCCTATGACCAACGCGGCTTCGGGGCCAGCGCCGACACCGGCGTTTGGCCGGGAACCCCGACTCTGGTGGCCGACCTGAAGACAGCGGTGGCGCAACTCCGCCGCCGTCACCCGGATCGCCCGCTGTTCCTGCTGGGGGAGAGCATGGGCGGGGCGGTGGCCTTGACGGCGCTGACCGACGAGACCACCCCTCTGGCGGTCGATGGCGCCATCCTGGTCGCCCCCGCCGTCTGGGGCCGGGACAGCATGGGGTTCTTTCCCCGCGCGGCGCTGTGGCTCAGCAACGCGGTGGTTCCCGGCATGGTGGTTCACCCGCCCCGCGATCTGGGCATCGAGCCGTCCGACAATCTGCCAATGCTGCGCGCGTTGGGACGCGACCCGCTGGTCATCAAGGGCGCGCGAATCGATGCGCTGGCCGGGTTGACCGATCTGATGGATGAGGCGCTAGCCGCCTGTCGGCGCCTCAACGCGCCCGCCCTGATTCTCTACGGCGCGCACGAGCAGGTCTTGCCGCCCCGCCCGGTGGAGCGCGCGTTGGCCGCCTTCGAGGCCAGCGGACGGCACGTCGTGGCCGTTTATCCCGACGGCTACCACATGCTTTTGCGGGATCGTCAGGGCAACGTGGTGATCGACGACGTCGCCGGTTGGATCGGCGATCCCAAGAAATCGCTGCTGAGCGGGGCGGAGCGCCACCCGCGCAAACTGTTGGCGGCACAGTGAGTCGCCAACAGTTTTATGCCCCCTCCGGCTCCTCGCCGGGTTCAAAACCGCCGGACTCGTCGAAATAGTCGCCCGCCACGTCTGGCCCCCATTCCTGAACCAGCGCGACCTTTTTCTGCTTCAGGACCTCAACGCGCTTTTCCGCCCGGGACACCTCCATGCCAGCCACAACCGGGGGAATGCCGTAATACAGCCCCCAGCCAACCGCCGCCGCGCCATACATGGTCAACCACGACAACGGATCGCCCAACAGTTTCGCGACCGCGCCAATGCTGTGCTGGTGCTTCCACAGATCGATGGCGAAGGGCATGCAGCCGCAAAAATTCACCCCGCCCACCGTGATGGGCGCCGATTTTTCCGGGTCACGGTCGACGATGTAGGCGACGATGGTCGGAATCATCCCCACCCCGAACAGGATGGAGGTCGGGAGCACGATCAACCCCGCCGGAATGACCAGCAGGAGCAACGTCAGCATCCCGCCTTTTTTCTTTCGCTTCCGCGCCATAGCCTCGCCCCCGTCAGAATGCGAAAAGCAAAATGATGCCAGCAACCAGAACCGTCGACAGCAAGCTGGACACAATCGCGGCCACTTGCCGCCCGGATGTTTCAACGATGCTGTTGCGGTCGGCGATGGTGTGACGGACCTTCTCCATCTCCGCGTCGGCCTCGCGATACTCGATCTGCGCAGCCTCGAATTCCAAACGATCACGGCGCAGCGATTCGGGGTCGTCCACCACCTTCAACAGCTCGGTCAGCCGCCCGTTGTGCACCGCGCCATCCGCCTGCTTGCGCACCAGCTCTTGTGTTTTTCGATTGTGAAACCGGCGAAAAACCGGATCCAGCAACGCTTGCACCCAACTCGCCAAATGAGTCAACCCATCGACCCCGGTGCGCGCCTGGACATCAGACAGAATGGTCAACATGGCGATGACCCGGCGCATCGGCTCAATACCGCTGCCAAGCTGCGTAAAAAGCAAATCATCCGACCGCTTGTGCCGCGCCGCCAGAAAGGCGGCGACTTGCCGATCAATGGGGTCCTTGTGCCGCTCGCCCCCCGCGCCCAGCCAATCAAGCGCGCGCAGCAATTCCGACGGGTTGGTTGGCAACTGCTTGACCACCAGACCGCTCATGCAGGGCATGGTCGGGTTCATCTCGTACAACACGCGCTCAATGCCCAAGCCGTAGGCCGACCGCTCCATGAAACCGCGCAGTTGGTCGTACATCTGGACCAGCGGCACGAATTCCGGCTTGAAGTCGCTTTGCACATTCACCCAAAACATCGGCAGTTGGTTGCCGATCACCTCGGCGACCGCCTGCGGCGATTCGTTGCGAAGGAAGGCTTCGGCCAGCATGGTCGCCACCCCGTCGGGCATCATCGCCCGCCCGCGATAGCGGATCGGCGCCGCCGGGTCCAAGGCCATGCAGACGCGGGCGACCAGCCGGTCGCCCTGGCTGCCGCCCTTGCCGCTGGAGGCCGTTTGAATGGCGTTGCCAACCGCCTCCGCCCGCACGTCGTCGCCCAAGGAACGGCGCAGCCATTTGTCCAGCTCGCCGCTTTCGATGACCGTCGCCGCCGCCGGAACATGGCGGGCGAAGCCGCGCGCCAGCGTACGGCAATGCCAATATTCTTGCCCTTGAAACTCCATGGGCCGCGCGGCGCGCCGGGAAATCTGCGGCTGTTTCGGGCTGAGCCGCCGCCCAGCCACCCACAAATCCAGGTCATTCAGATTCCAGCGCTGTTTGGGATCGTCCACCAACAGCCCACGCACCACCTCGTTGATCGCCAACGGCAAACGATGTTGCTGGACCAGGGCCGGGTAAGAGCCGCGCTCGATCTTCGCCTGGACAATCGCCTCGTCGTCCAACCCGGCGACCGGGTTGCGCCCCAGCGCCAGGATCAGCAGCGTCACCCCCAGCGAATACATGTCGTCCGCCGCCGTGCCGGTTCCACGCCCGGCGGGGGCCGACATGCCGCGTTCGACGGTTTCCAACAGCACAGACTGGCCGTAACCGGGTTGCGCCGACACGCATTCCCCCAGCATCAACCCGCCCGAGGCGAGATCGCGGAAATACAGGTTGGTGGGGCGGATCGCGCCGTGCACGACGCCCCGGCCCGACATTTCCTTCAGCGCCGACACCAGCGGATGGACGATCTGCCGGGTGATCTGCTCATCCGGCATCGGGTCGATGACGTCGGTCAGCGCGTTCATCAGACGCCGCCCACCCGGTCGCTCGAACACCAAACAATAGCGGCGTCCGCGATCTTGCGGCCAATCCACCAGCCCCCAATCCAACAGCCGCATGTGCGTGCCGTTGTCGAGGCTCGCCACCGTGGAACAGACGTCCATCCGGGGCAGGATCGAGGCGTGGCAGATGATGGCGAAGGGTTCGATGCGCTTTTCACGCAACGATTTGGCGGTGTAGGCGTTGCCGCCAACCCCATTCAGCGCCGGGATCGGCGCGCTGGGCTGGATTTCATAGCGTTCCGCCAGCTTGACAGCGTCGGCGTTGGCCATCGCACCCATGGCGGCGGTCTGAGCGTCGGACGGCATGAGCGGCGTATCCCCGAGACAAGCGAACCTGCGCAAGCCCTAGGTGGCGCGAAAAGGGCAAACAAACTCTTAACGCGCACGCGAACGAAACGGCAAGCTGTTGATGACAAACATTCCGCATAGCCCGTTCGGCCCGCCATCCCCTGGACGGAGGGCCGAACGATGCCGTCGATCAATCCGAGAACGGATCGGTCATCAGGATGGTGTCGTCACGCTCCGGGCTGGTCGACAACAGGGCGACCGGGGCCTGGATCAGCTCTTCGATGTGGCGGACATACTTGACCGCCTGGGCGGGCAGTTCGGCCCACGACCGCGCGCCGCGCGTGGTGTCCTTCCAGCCTTCGAACGACTCATAGATCGGCTCGACGCGGGCCTGGGCGCCGGCGTTGGCTGGGAAATAATCCAGCTCCTTGCCGTCGAGACGATAACCGACGCAGACCTTGATCTCGTCAAAACCGTCCAAAACGTCCAGCTTGGTCAGCGCGATGCCGTCGATGCCGCCGGTCTTGATCGCTTGGCGGACCATGACGGCGTCGAACCAGCCGCAACGGCGCTTGCGCCCGGTGACGACGCCAAACTCCTTGCCCTTCTGACCGATCAGTTCGCCGATCTCGTCCTTCAGCTCGGTCGGGAAAGGACCAGAGCCGACGCGGGTGGTGTAGGCCTTGCTGATGCCCAGCACATAGCCGACCGCGCGCGGCCCCACGCCGCTGCCCGCCGCCGCGTTGCCCGCGACTGTGTTGGACGAGGTGACGTAGGGGTAGGTGCCATGGTCAATGTCGAGCATCGAGCCTTGCGCGCCTTCAAACAGGATGCGCTTGCCCGCGCGGCGCAACTCGTCAAGCTGCTTCCACACCACGGCGGCGTAGGGCAGAACCTGCGGGGCGATCTCGCGCAGCGGCTCCAGCAGGTCGGCCGGGGTCATTTCCGGCGCGCCCAGGCTGCGCAGCAGCGCGTTGTGGTGGGCCAGCAGGGCATCCACCTTTTCGACCAGCACCGCTTCGTCGGTCAGGTCGCACAGGCGGATGGCGCGGCGGGCGACCTTGTCCTCATAGGCCGGGCCGATGCCGCGCCCGGTGGTGCCGATCTTCGACGCGCCCTTGGATTCTTCGCGGGCGCGGTCGATGGCGCCGTGCACCGGCAGGATCAGCGGCACGTTTTCGGCGACGATCAGGTTGCCGGGGTTGACGTCAACGCCCTTTTCCTTGATCGCGTTGACTTCACGGATGAAGGCCCAGGGGTCGAAGACGACGCCGTTGCCGATGACCGACAGCTTGTTCTGGCGAACGACGCCCGACGGCAGCAGGCTGAGCTTGTACTCAACCCCGTTGATGACCAGCGTATGGCCCGCGTTGTGACCGCCCTGGAAGCGCACCACGACATCGGCCCGGCTCGACAGCCAGTCGACGATCTTGCCCTTGCCCTCGTCGCCCCACTGGGCGCCGACCACCGCCACGTTGGCCATCTCATGTCTCCGCAAACAAAATGATCCGCACACCCCCTCGCCCCGGAGGGGGGAGGGAAAGAAAAGCGCTACTCAACCGGATGCCCTACTCAACCGGATGGACGACGCCATCCGCCAGACGATGGCCGCACAGAAGCCGCTTGGCCTCCGCCGCCGCGTCCGCCACCGGGGCCAACCCGGCCACCGTCACCCAGCCATCGGCCCGCAGCTTGCCCGACGCGGCCCACGGCGTGCCATGCGGCACATAAACGCGCGCGGGCGCGGGCACGACCGGAATCGCCGGAAGGATGTAATCCATGTAGAGCGTGAAGCCGGTGGCGCGCTCTTTGTTGGCGCCCGCGTGATAACGACCGCCCTGCCCGACTTCCCCGACGTCGCGGGAAAACAGGGTGAAGCTGAGGCCGGTCTGATAGCCGAAGCCGCGATGCTCGACCAGATCGATGGTGACGGTCAGATCCGGCAGGGCCGCCCGCATGACCGCCAGCGCGGCGGTCAGACGACGACGGTCCAACTCCGCCTCTTCCGGCAGTTCCACCGCCGTCAGCGCCCGCATGGCGCGGTCCGCCGGGCCGGAGGCGCTCATCAGCGTTTCCAACAGCGTCGCAGCCGGGCCGCCGACCTCGGCCACCCCGGCGACGTCCTTGCGGTCCAGCGCCGCGCGCAACTGGCGGATTTCCTCGTCCGGACGGCCAAGCCCGGCGCAGATGCGCTCCACCATCTTCGGCACGCACAGATCCACCGACAAATGCGGCACGCCGATGGCGTTAAGGGCCTGGACGGCCAACAGGATCACCTCGGCGTCGGCCTCCGGCTCCACCGCGCCGATCAGCTCGACGCCGACCTGGGTGAACTGGCGTTCGGGGCGAAGCTGGGTGCCGTTCACCCGCAGCACCGGCCCGGCGTAGCACAGGCGCAGCGCGCGCGCCTCGTTCAGCAGGCGGGTGGTGGCGATGCGGACGATCTGCGGGGTGATGTCGGCCCGCACCGCCATCATGCGTTGGGAATGCGGGTCCATCACGCGGAAGGTCTGCTTGGCCATCGCCGCGCCGGCGCCGGACAGCAAATTCTCCTCGAACTCCACCAAAGGCGGATCGACGCGGCGATAGCCGTGCGCCGCGAACTCCGCCAACAGGCGTTCGACGGCGACCGCTTCATGCGCCGCTTCGGACGGCAGCACATCGTGCAATCCGGCGGGCAGCAGGGCGGAGTTCAGAGCGTCGGCGGGCATGGCCAGAATCGTCTCGTCAGGGAATGGCAAATGTCGGGCATACGGGGCGGGCTAATACCCGACACCGGCCCGCCATGCAAATGGAAAAGCCCCGCAAGCCGTCGCCATCTCCCCTGCGTCGGCGCCGGGTCCGGTTGTCTTCGTAAGCAATCGACAAAAGAACGACAGAAAATACCGTTGAATTTGCCAGAAAAATATCCGAATCCTGAATCGTTCAGACAGCGACACTTTGGGTGATGCGGCGCATGGCCCTGGCGAGCAGCAGTTACGAAGTCCAGATTTACCAGGCCGATCACTGGGTTCTCGACTCCTGTTTCGAGAGCGAGGCCGACGCGCGCGCCTACGGCAAGCGCATCCTGTCCGGCGGCAAGATCGAAGGAATCCGGGTGGTCCGCGATTGGGCCAGACCCGACGGACGCCACGTCGAAACGGAAATCCATCAGGAATTCCGCAGCGTTTCCAACAGCATCGTCATTTCTCCCATCGACGAGGCCCCGCCGCTCTGCCACAGCGCCGAGGCGTGTTTCGGCGTTGAGGGGCGGATGGTGATGAACCGGCTGCTGCGCAATTACGTCGAACGAATCGTCGTCACCCCCACCGAAATCCTCCACAACCACACCGAGTTGAAACGGCTTCTCGACAAGGACAACTTGGTTCCCACCGCCGTGGGCCGCGTCGCCGTTCTTCAAGCCGAACAGGCCGGTCTGGACAGCCGGTCGCGGCGGGATGAGTTGTACGGCTTCCTCAACAGCGTGACCGAGCGCGCCCGCGTCGCCGCCGCGCGCAAGGATTTGCCGAATCTGGAGCGCGTCGGCTTCCGCCCGGCCTTCGAGTCCCTGGCCGCAAAGGAAGACCCGGAATCCTGCGACTTCCTGGCCCGCGCGCTGCTGTCGCGCGATCTGGTGCAGATGCGCAACTGGCTGGCCAAGCTCGATTTTCTCGGCGAACTGGTGCGACAGGACGGCGGGTTGACCGACCGCCCCTTGACGCTGATCGACGGGGTGATCGCCGACGTGCTGGGCGCGCCGTCGGTGGCGCAAGAGCTGCTCGGCCTGCAAGGCAGCTTGGCCGAAGCGCTGTGCAACCTGATCGACCTGTCGCGCGGGCGCCTGGACGTCAGCCGCCGGGCTGAGGATGACCGGGCGGTCCATCTCAACGAGCTTCTGGCCTTTCACGATCTCGACGAGACCCGCCACGTCATGATCGATCTGGTCCGCCGCCAACTGAAAAGCAACCAACCGCTCTACCGCGCGGACCCGGGGCAGGAGCGCGAGGCGTTCCAGCGGGTCTTGCGGCGCGTCACCACCCCCGACGGGCTGATCGGCGGCGGCGGCATGGCCGAGGCGCTGGTCCTGCGCTATCTGCGCTTTCTGGAGGGCGGCGGGGCGGCGGGCCGACGGCGGGCGATGGAGGAGGTCTGCGGCCTCCACGCGGACGCCAAGGAGGGGCTGCGCTTCGTCATGGCCCTGTCCCAGTCGGATCTGGGCCGCCAGCACGCCGACGACGTCGCCCGGCTGCTGAACGGCTTGACCGGCGATCCGCGCGGCTTTGGCCGCTTCGTGGACCGCAGCCAACCGATCAAGATCAATCTGGAGCTGTTCACAAAACTTTACACCCAGGTCCGCGACTCCGCCACGCCCGAACCGTTGAAGGCCGCTGTGGCCGAGAACATCGACACTCTGCTGGTGGCCTACATCCATGATTGCAAGCTGGTCGAACGCATCGACAACCCGTCCGACCCGCTGCGCCACCGGGCCAACCGGCTGATGCAACTGTGCGCGCCCGGCACGCTGCAAAGCCGCAAGGCGCTGGCCGTGGTGCGCGAGCGGGTCGTCTCACACCTGCGCCAGCCGCAGTTCGAGCAGAAATACGTCGCGGATCTGACCGATCCCACGCTGCAACAAACCGCCCTGCGGGAGTTTTATCGGCTGTTGGGGCAGGCCGGACTGACCTGACCCGCCCCGCGCCGCTCACTTGGCCCCGATCACCTCGGCCCCAATCACCTCGGCCTTGACCGTGGCGAACGCCCAGTCCAGCCAGGGCAGGACCGCTTCCATGTCCTCGTTCTCCACCGTGGCGCCGCCCCACAGACGCAGGCCCGGCGGGGCGTCGCGGTAGGATCCGGCGTCAAAGGCGGCCTCTTCCTTTTCCAGCAGAGCCGACAGCTTTTTGGCGAAGGCGGCCTGCGCCTCGTCGGACAGCGCCCGGACCTCGGGATCGGTGAAGCGCAGGCAGATCGAGGTGCAGGAGCGCGTCGCCTCGTCGTCGGCCAGGAACCCAGCCCAAGAGCTGTCCTTCACCCATTCGGCGACCAGATGGAGATTTTGCTCCGACCGGCGAATCAATTGCGGCAGACCGCCGACCGACAAGGCCCAGCGCAGACCGTCGATGGCGTCCTCGACGCACAGCATCGACGGGGTGTTGATGGTGTCACCCTCGAAAATGCCTTCGATCAGCTTGCCGTTCTTGGTCATGCGGAAGATCTTAGGGAGGGGGCGGTCGGGCTGGAAGCTCTCCAGCCGCTCGACCGCGCGCGGGCTGAGCACCAGCATGCCGTGCGCCGCTTCGCCGCCCAGAACCTTTTGCCAGGACCAGGTGGCGACGTCGATCTTGCTCCAGGGCAGATCCATCGCGAAGGCGGCAGAGGTCGCGTCGCAGATCGACAGACCTTCGCGGTCCGCCGGGATCCAATCGCCGTTCGCCAGCCGCACGCCAGCGGTGGTGCCGTTCCACGGGAACACGACGTCGCGGGAGAAATCGACCTTGGACAGATCGGGCAGCGCGCCATACTCGGCGATCATCGTCCGCACGTCGGGCAGTTTGAGCTGCTTGACGACGTCCGTCACCCATTCCTTGCCAAAGCTTTCCCAGGCCAGCATGTCGACGCCGCGCGCGCCCAGCATCGACCACAGCGCCATTTCGACGGCGCCGGTGTCCGACGCCGGAACGATGCCGATGCGGTAATCGCCGGGAATCGCCAGAATGGCGCGGGTGAGGTCGATGACCTCCTTCAGCTTGGCCTTGCCCGGCTTGGAGCGGTGCGAGCGACCGAGCAGCGCGCCTTCCAGCGCTTCAAGCGACCAGCCCGGACGCTTGGCGCAGGGGCCGGACGAAAAGAGCGGGGTGGAGGGACGGCGGCTCGGCTTCATGGCGGACTTCCTACCCGGACAAGGGGGTGTGCAGAGGTTCGGACCTTAAAAGCAGCGGCCCGACCCGTCAACCAACCCCGCGCCGCCCGTTGGAGCGTCTGCCATTCGCTCAGCGCGTGCGGGCGACCCGCCCGTCGCGGTAGGTCCAGGCGGCGGTTTCCGTCGCCGCCGGAACCGGCATCGACACCGTCAGCACGCCGCCCTCGGTCGACACCTCCGCCGCGTCGCTGCACGACCCGAAGGGCAGCGAGACGCGCGGCTTGGGCGCCGACAGCTCCAGAACGCGGAAGCGGGCCGGACAATCCTTGGCCCCGCTCTCGGCCTTCAGCAGCAGCATCCAGCGGCCATCGATGGTGTAGGCGTTGACGAACGTCACCAGCGTGCTGTCCCGGTCCTCAAACACCGTCGCGTCGTTGACCACCACCCGCGTGACCTTCGGCGCGACGTCGATCAGCTTGAACACCTCTTCGCCCAGAGCCGCCGTCAAACGCGGCTCCTCCTCCGCATGCGCCAGTCCGGCGGCCAGAACCACGCCCACCGCCAGCGCCGCCGCGCTCATCACACCATGCCACACAATGCCTCTCCCTCGCTGCCCGCCCAAACCGGGCGACACCCGAACGGGGGACACCTTAATGCGGCAAGCGGCCCGCCGGAAGCGATCCGTTGCGTTGACGCGGTCGATCAACGGATCGGGATGTTGGCGCTGAAGCCAAAGCCCAGAGTCGGCGGCGGGTAATAGGCGGGCGGGGCATAGACGACCGGCGGAGGCGCGTAGATCACGCGCGGCGGCGGGGGCGGAACATAAATCACGCGCGGCTCGCGCGGCTCTTCCCAATGGCGGTGACGGCGCCGCCATTCATGGTCCGGGCCGCGCCACTCCCGCTCGCCCCGGTAGCCATACCCGCGCCAGTCATCGCCGTGAGCCGAGGCCGCGCCCGCCGTCATCCCGGCGAAAGCGCCGCCGATCACCAGACCGCCCGCGACGGTCCACAGAATTTTCAACAAACGGCCAGACATCACGGCGTCCTCCTGCTGCGGGGGCACGACATCCCCGATAATCAGGCAAACAGCCGCCGCGCCGCGATCATTCCACGCCAACGCCGAAAAAGACGCGCCGCTTCTTTATGTCACAATCAGGTCGGCCAAGCGGAATTCGGCGATCTTGTAAATCTCCTCCAACGCCTGGGCGAATTCAGCCTCCGGCGCGTTTTGGACGCGGGCGCGCATCCCTTCCAGGATTTTCTGCGGGGTGCTGAAACGCACCGCCATGATGAAGGGAAAGCCGAAGCGCGCGCGGTAGGCGCGGTTCAGCGCCCGTTGCTCCTCGATCTCCGCCTCGGTCAGATCGTTCAACCCGGCGCGCGCCTGTTCGGTCTGGGAAAAAGCGGCGAGGGTGGCGGGCCGCGTCGCCTTGTCGGCCAGATCGGGGTGCGCCAGGATCAAGGCGCGCTGCCGCTCCGCCCCCGCCGCGCGAACGACGTCGCGCATCGCCGCGTGCAGGCGCCCGACGTCGGCGAAGGGGCGGTTCTCCCAAGCGGCGGCGGCGACCCAGGGGCTGTCCTCGAACACCGCGCCCAAAACGGCGACGAAGGCGTCGCGGTCAAGGGCGGCGAGATCGGCAAGGCGGTGCGGCATGGCGGTGACTTTCCCGGCGGTGGCCAATCAGGCGTGGCCGATCAGGCGCGGTAGGGGTGTTGGGCGATCCAGTGGCGGGCGATGTCCAGGCGGGTGGCGACCCACACCCGGTCATGGCTGCGCACATAATCCAGGAAGCGGCCAAGCGCGGCGGCGCGGCCCGGACGCCCGACCAACCGACAATGCAGCCCGACCGACAGCATTTTCGGAGCGCTCTCCCCCTCGGCGTACAGCGTGTCGAAGCTGTCCTTCAGGTAGGAAAAGAACTGGTCGCCGCTGTTGAAGCCCTGGTTGGTGGCGAACCGCATGTCGTTGGCGTCGAGCGTGTAGGGCACGATCAATTGCGGGCGGCCATGGCGGTCGTCCCAATAGGGCAGATCGTCGGCGTAGGAATCGGCGTTGTAGACGAAGCCGCCCTCCTCGGCGACCAAACGCCAGGTGTTCGGGCTGCTCCGCCCCAGATACCAGCCCAGCGGGCGGCTGCCGGTGACGCGGGTGTGGACCTCGATGGCGCGCGCCATGTGCTCGCGCTCCACCTCGATGGGCAGATGCTGGCAGTCGATCCAGCGCCAGCCATGGGTGGCGATCTCCCACCCGGCGGCCTGCATGGCGGCGACCACCTCCGGGTTGCGCTCCAGCGCCATGGCGACGCCATAGACGGTGACGGGCAGGCCGCGTTCGCTGAACATCCGGTGCAACCGCCAGAAGCCGACGCGCGAGCCGTATTCGTAGATCGACTCCATGTTCATGTGGCGCGCGCCGGGAATCGGTTGCGCCCCAACGATCTCCGACAGAAAGGCTTCGGACGCGGCGTCGCCATGCAGCACGCAGTTTTCCCCGCCCTCCTCGTAATTGATGACGAATTGCACGGCGATCCTGGCGTTGCCCGGCCATTGGGCGTGCGGCGGGGTCGCGCCATAACCGATCATGTCGCGGGGGTAGGGCTGGGTCATCGCGCGCGTCCTTCGTGAAGAGGCCAAGGGAAGGGAGCTTGGACCCGATCACGCTAATCCACCGGGACCGGCGGCGGCAATCCGTCCCGTGACCGGAGACAGTTTCAAATTTCTCCGCCTCGCCAAGCCGCCGCCGGGCGCGTTAGGCTGCCATGATCGCCGTCATCCGACACGCTCATCCGAAGGGGCCACGCCATGGGACGCTTGACCACGCATGTTCTCGACATCGCATCCGGCCGTCCGGCGGCGGGAATGGGCGTGCGCCTGACCGATCTGGACAGCGGCGCGACGCTGGGCGAGTTCGTCACCAACGCCGACGGCCGCCTCGACGCTCCCGCCTTGCAGGGCGACGCCCTCAAGGCCGGGCGGTACGAGCTGCTGTTCCGGGTCGGCGCCTATTTCCGCGCCACGGGGGCCAGCGGCGACGGCCTGCCCTTTCTGGACGAGGTGCCGTTGCGCTTCGGCGTCGCCGACGCCAGCCAGCATTACCATGTTCCCCTGCTGGTCTCGCCCTGGGCCTATTCGACCTACCGGGGAAGCTGACGGTCTTGTCGGATCTGGCGCCGCACGCGCGCCGGATGCTAGCCTTCGCGCTGGCGGCAAGCGCCCGATCCGACAGGGGAATTCCGCAACCATGGCGTTGCTTGAGAACATGCGCATCTTCGTGCGCGTCGTCGAGCTGGGCAGCCTGTCCGCCGCCGGGCGCAATTTGCGCATGTCGCCCGCCATGGTCAGCCACCGCATCCAACAGTTGGAGGCGCATCTCGGCGTCCGGCTGCTGAACCGCACCACCCGGCAATTGCAGGCGACCGAAACCGGCCTGGATTATTACCAAAGCTGCCTGGAGGTGTTGGAGGCGGTGGAGCGCGCGCACAGCGGCATCGCCGCCGGGTCGGGCGTGCCGTCGGGCAGCATCCGCGTGACCGCGCCGCTGGGCTTTGGCCGCCGGGTTCTGGCCCCGCTGGTCCCGGATTTCTGCGCCGCCCACCCGCTGGTCGAGTTGCGGTTGCGGCTGTCCGACCATCTCCTGGATCTGCTGCGCGAGGCGGTGGACGTCGCCGTGCGGATGGCGGTGCTGAAGGATTCCAGCTTCGTCGTGCGCAAGATCGCCGACGTGCGCCGGGTTCTGGTGGCCTCCCCCGCCTATCTGTCGGCCCATGGCCGCCCAGCCAAGCCCAGCGACCTGTCGGCGCACAATTGCCTGTTGCTGCGCTTTCCCGGCACCCAACAATATCAATGGACGCTGCTGGACGGCGGGGAGCCGGTGAAGGCCCCGGTGTCGGGCCGCTTCGACGCCGACGACGGCGACGTGTTGACCGGCTGGGCGCTGGACGGGCGCGGCGTCGCCCTGAAGCCGCTGTGGGAGGTGGCCGACCACATCCGCAGCGGCGCGCTCGTGCCGCTGCTGCCCGACCATCCGCCCGAACCGATCACGCTGGCCGTGCTCTACCCGCACCGCGCCCTGGTTCCGGCCAAGGTCCGCGCCTTCGCCGACCACATGATTCCGCACATCCGCGCGTCGCTCACCAGCCTGTCGCCCGACGCGCTGATGTGAAAGCAGGTTTCTCCAGATCGGGCCACACATGGCCCGGCCTGGAGAAACCTGCGGACTCTCTGTTTTGCAGGTTTTCCGAGCCTGCCCATGTGTGGGCAGAGTTCGGAAAACCTGCTTAGACGCCGCGCGAACGGACCAGCAGGACGCGCGCCTCCTCCGCCGCCCGCAGCAGGCGGGGCAGGAATTGGGTTTCCATTTCCGGGCAGGTGACGCGGGCGGCCTGGGCGCTGACGTTGACCGAGGCCACCACCCCGCCCGACGCCGTGCGGATCGGCACGGCGATGGAGCGCAACCCCAACTCCAGCTCTTGATCGACCAGGGAAAAGCCGCGCTCGCGCACCCGTTCCAGCTCCCGTTTCAGGGCGTCGGCGGCGGTGATGGTGCGTTCGGTGAAGGGCTTCAGCGGCACGCGGGCGAGGTAGGCGTTCAAGTCCGCTTCCGGCATCGCCGCCAGCAGAACCCGCCCCATCGAGGTGCAATAGGCGGGCAGACGGCTGCCGACGTTCAGGCCGACCGACATGATGCGCTTGGTCGCCGCGCGGGCGATGTAGACCACGTCGTCCTCGTCCAGCACGGCGGCGGAGCAGGATTCCTGCACCGCGCCGCTGACCTGCTCGATCAACGGATCCAGGATCGTCGCCAGCGGGGCCGACGACAGGAAGGAATAGCCCAGCGCCAGAATCTTCGGCTTCAAGAAAAAGGTCCGCCCGTCCGACCCGGCGTAGCCCAACTGCATCAAGGTCAACAGGCAGCGCCGCGCCGCCGCGCGCGGCAATCCGGTGATTTTGGCGATGTCGGCGATGGTCAGGTTCGGTTCGCGTTCGGTGAAAGCGCGGATCACCGACAGACCGCGCGCCAGCGACGTCATGAAATTGGGATCGGCGGCGTCCTCGCCCGCGTCGGCGGCGCGCGGCGCCCCATCCCCCGGATGCGCGGTGTCCACCATGCTGTGACGCTCCCCCCCAACGATTCGCTTTGCCCGCCCCGCATAATGGTGCGATTATCGCGCAAATGCCAGAGAAAACGCACAGATCTTGCGCTTCCCTCGCGCGCCACCTGTTATGGACCCTTGGTTCATTCTGTGCAATCCTGCCCATCGACCCGAGCGAGAATGGAACGCGCGATGAGCGAACGGCGATCCGGCGGCGCCAAACCCGTCAACGCGCTGGTGCGCGGCTTGCGGGTTTTGGCGGTCGCCAACGAAATTCAGGCCCCGACCGTGGCGGAGATGGTTCGACGTTCCCGTCTGCCGAAGGCCACGGTCATCCGGCTGCTGCAAACCCTGGTTCACGAAGGCTACCTCGACGATCTGGGCGAGGCTGAGGGCTATCAGGTGACGGCCAAGGTGCGAAACCTGTCGCGCGCCCTGCTGGACCGCACGCCCATCGCCCAACAGGTCCAACCTTTGCTGGACGAGTTGGCCGGGCGGGTCAAATGGCCGTCGGAGTTCTTCGTCGCCGAAGGGCGATCCGTGGTGATCGAGGTGTCGAACCGCAGCGCCGCGCCGATCAAGCTGAACCTGTTCGAGCATCGGCGCTTCCCCATGGTCGCTTCGGCCACCGGGTTGGCCTATCTCTCGGCTCTGCCGGAGGCCGAAGCCCAGCGCATCGTTCAGGATTCGCTGGCCGACGGCACGCTGGCCCGCCCGGTGGAGGATTGTCTGGCGCAGATCGCCGACGCCCGGCGCGACGGCTACGCCCTGTGGGAATACCCCGCCCTGTCGCCGGGTTTGCGCATGGCGTCGATCCCGGTGCTGTCCAGCGGGCGGGTCATCGGCGGGCTGTCGCTGGTGCATTTCCGCGATCTTGTGCCCGGCGCCTTGTTGGAAACGCTCTTCCTGCCCGACCTGCGTCGGGTCGCGGCGCGGATTGGCGAGGCGTTGGCCGACAGCCGGGCCTGAGAACCGCCGCGCCGAAGAGGGACGTCATCCCTCGTCCGGCGACTCGCCGATGGCGCTCAGAATGGCGAGCCGCAGGGGATCCGCCTTGGCGGGACCGGCCACCAGTTCCAGCAGACGCAGCGCGTAGAACAGAGTCAGTTCCGCCGACTCGGCGGCGTCCGCGTCGCCCGCCATCTGCGGGTAATCCTTCAGAAGCGCCTGCGCCCGCACCGACACCCCCTGCCCCATCCGCTTCAAGGTGTCGCTCACCGCGTGCCGCAAACCCAGCGTGTCGGCCAGACCTTCGCAGCGGCGCAGCGCGCGGGCGTGATCCTCGGCGGCGGCCTGCGCCGCCTCGTCGACCACCGGCGCCGCGCCGGGCTTGGGAAGCGGGATGGCCGACAGGATGCCGTCCGACGCGGTGTCGAGCACCGCCCCCGTCACCATCGCGCCGACCGCCGTCTTCACCGCCTCCAGCCGCTCCCGATAAATCGGTTCGTTGAGCAGATCCATGACGGCGTTGGTGGTGGTCACGCTGGCGATCAGCCGCTCGGCTAGCGCCATCGCCGCTTCCGGCGACGCGACCGCCGTGGACGGCGTCCCGGCTTTGGGTTCCAGGCGCGCCGTGCGCTCTTCCAGATTGCTGACCACCAGCCCGCTGAGCTGGGCGAAGATCACCGGCTGGTCGCGCCGCGCCTTGCCCAAATCCAGATCGTTCAGCACCCGCAAAAGATCGGCGGGGGCGGCGAGCCGGGCGGCGGCCACCAGCAACAGGGAATAGACGGCGGCGACGTTCTGCCGGGCCACGGCCTGGGCCGCCTGCTCGATGACGGCGACGTGACGATCCTCCAACTCCGGCAACGGCTTGGGCGACAGGTCGCTTTTCAGAGCCTCGATGGACAACCCGATGTCGAGGAAGACGGCGGCGTCGATCACCTGACGCCGCAAACCCTCGTCGCCATGCAGCCGCCGCCACAGCACATGGCGTGAGCCGTCGCTCTCCATCACGCTCCGCAAGGTCTGCGCCGCCAGCGGCCACAGGCGACGACCGATGTTCAGCATCCCGTTGTGGTCGCCCGGCGCGACGCCCTGCACCTGCCGGTCAAGCTGGTCGAGGGCGTGACGGTCGGCGCAATCCTCGATGATGCCCCACATCGGGTCGATCGCCCGGCGTTCGATCCGCCCGAGCGGCACGTCGGCCCCGCCAAAGCTTTCCAGCACATCCTCGAACGGCATGCACAGCACCCGTTTCAGCGTTGGGCGCCGTTCGGGCCGCATCTGGACGAGACGCGGGCGGATGCTGGCGAAGGTCTGCTGGACGTCGGGGTGGTCGCGCACCCGCTCCAAAAGCCGGACGACCTCCAGAAATTTGTCGCCGGGAATCGCCAACAGCCGGTGTTCCAGCGTCGGCAAAAGATCAGGAGGCGCGATGTCGGACGGCGCCGCGTCCGGCGGCGCGGTCATGGGGCGCGGGCCTTGACCAGTTCGATCCGGCGGATGGAGTCCATGTCCATCTCCCCGGTTCGCCAATCCTCCAGCATGCGGACGGAGCGGCGATGGACGGGTTTGATCCGCTTGGCCGCGCCCAGCATGTCCTGGCGGCTTTCCTTCTTCGGCAGCAGCGGGATGACGCGGAACAGATCGTTGATGGTCGCCGCCTGCTGGTGGCGATCTTCCGTCTGCGCGACGTCCCAGGCGGCGGTGACGTGCGACCAGCCATCCAACAACCACGCCATGCGTTGTGCGTGGCTGCGGATGACGACGAACTCCGTCTCCCAAGCGCGCATCAGCGGCCCGATGGCGTCAACCCGGCGCTGAAAGTCGGTCAGCAGTTTTTCGCCAATGCCGATGGTGTGCTGGGCGACGTCGGCGCAAAAGGCGGCGACCGGCGCCGCGTCGCTGGGAACCTCGTTCGACCAGCTCGTCATGCTCTGGCGGAAGGCTTTCAGCTCCTGCATGCCGCGCAGCAGGCGGCCCGGCTTGGGCGATTGCGTCAGACCGACGGGGGCGACCGCCGCCGCGATCTCCGCCAAGCGAGCGTACAGAAGATTGGCCTCCAGCTTCAGGCTGTCCGCCGCCCGCGCCATCAATTGACGGGTCAGCCGCTGCCCCTCCTCGGTGCCGATGCCCGCCTTCAGCATCTCCGGCGATTCCAGCCCCACGGCCTTCAAGATGGCCAGCAGAAGCAGGTAATGGGTCAGCGTGCCTTGCTCCTCGTCCTCCTCCAGGGCGCGACGCGCGGCCTGCGCCGCCTGGGGACCGGCCAACCCGCGCCGCGCCGCCTTCAGCGTCGCCCGGCGGATTTCCTGCGGCGAACAGGCTTCCTCCTTCACGATCAAATCGTGCAGATAGCGGTCGTGCATCGTCATCGACACCATCTCCGGCACCGATTTCCAAGCGACGACGTAGGTGCCCATGCCTTCGGACAGGCTGGGGATCAGAACCTCCAGCTTGGAGCGTTCGCCCCGGCGCACCCGCGTTTGCGACAGAAGAGGCGTGGTGAAGGCGACGGCGGCCCCCCGCTCCTCAAAGGTCGATGGCGCGTATTCAATCGCACCCTTCAGCATGGCCCGCGTCCCAACTCTTCGCTGCGTCTCATCCCAACGCGCGCATCCCTTGCCGAATGGCCGATCACACGCTTGCCGGAAGACATATTATTAGACGCCTGTAAGGAAAGCGCCGGAATAAAATTGTTTTGAAATGTGTCATGGCGAGACAGCATGCCGCAGGGCCGTTCGCTTGGCCGATGAACTTTCATCTTGCCTCGGCGGAGAACATTGGCTTTCCCCTTCAACCACCAGACGCCGAAACGCCCCGGTCGGCGGCGGCGGGGCGCCCGAAACACTCTTGCGCTTTGCCCGGCGGGGCGACACTTTGACCGCGACGCAAACCAGCACAGCGACAGGAGTGGCGCAGGGTGAACAGCATTGGCATCGTGCTTGGACGGTTCCACACCAAGGAAGTCGAAGAGATGCTGGACGAGGCGCGCGCCGTCGCCGCCCGTCGGCAGCTTCGCATCGCAGCCGAGGTCTGGGTTCCCGGCTCCATGGAAAAGCCGTTGGCGATCAAGCGCCTGCTGCGCCGTGACGACATCGTCGGCGCGGTGGCGCTGGGCATCATCGAACGGGGCGAGACCGAGCATGGCAACGTGATGGGCCACGCCGTGATTTCCAGCCTCATCAACCTTCAGCTTGAATTCATGAAGCCGGTCGGCGTCGGCATTCTGGGGCCGGGGATCAACCCGTCGCAGATCCCGCCGCGCACCCGCCCCTACGCCGCCGCAGCGGTGGAGGCGGTGGCCGATTTGTTGGCCACCGCCTAAACGGCTTTGGAACCGGCGGGGCGCCAATGATGCAGCGCGTGCATCGCCCCGCCGAACAACAGCCCCCAAAAGGCTGAACCGACGCCCCAAAAGGACAGGCCCGACGCCGTGACCAGCAGAGTCATCAGAGCCGGAACCCGCTCCTCCTCGACCTGCACCGCGCCCAACAGCGCCCCGCCGAAGGCCCCGATCAGCGCCAGACCGGCCACCGCCTCGATCAAAATCGGCGGGGAGCGCAGCACCAGCGTGGCCGTCACCGCCGCCAGACCAGCCAACAGAATGTAGCCAACCCCGCCGACCACCGCCGCTTGCCAGCGCCGTTCGGGCTGCGGGTCGGCGTCGGGACCGGCGCACAGCGCCGCTGTGATCGCCGCCAGATTGATCGTCGGCGCGCCGAACGGCGCGGTCAGGGCCGACAAGGCCCCCGTCACCAGAAACACCGGCGGCACGCGCGGGGTGTAGCCGAAGGTCGCCAGCACCGTCAGGCCAGGGATGTTCTGGGAGGCCATCGTCACCACGAACAGCGGCAGGGCGACGCCGACCAGCGCCTCCCAGGTGAAGACCGGCGTCACCAGCGACAGGCTGGGCAGCGCGAAGCCGGTGAACGCGCCCCCAGTGTCCGGCGGGTTTAGCGCCATCGCCGCCAGCGCCACCGCGACGGCGGCGGGAACCGCGTAAAGCCGGGCGAAGCGGCCAACCACCGCCCAAGTGACGAGCACCAACAGCCCCAACCCCGGCGCCTGCGCCATCGCGGCGAAGGGGGCCAGACACAGCTTGAGCAGGATCCCCGCCAGCATGGCGTTGGCCAGGGGCTTGGGAATCGCCGCGATCCACCGCCCCAGCGGCGTCCACAGCCCCGTCACCATGACCAGGGCGGCCACCGTCAGAAAGGCCCCGACCGCCGCCGGAAAGCCGCCCGCCACCGGGCCGGTCGCCGCCAACAGCGCCATGCCCGGCGTGGTCCAGGCGATGCTGATCGGTTTGCGCTGCCAACTCGCCAACAGGATGGCGGCCAGCCCCATCGACACGCCCAGCGCAGCCAGACCCGACGCGATTTGCGCGGTGTCGGCCCCGACCCCGGCCAGCCCCTGAATCACCACGGCCACCGAACTGGCGTAACCAACCAGCGCCACCAGAAAGCCGGTGGCCACCGCCGAGAGCGACAGGCCGGAGGAGCGGGGCGGCCGGGTCTGATGGGGGGAAAGCGTGGATGACGGCATGACCCGTTCCTTATCCGACAGGGCGCCGGGAGAGGCGCGTGGACATTCGAGGCTTAAACCGATATATTGGATCCAATATCCACGCAAGCCTCTTTCCGCGAGAGCGCCCCACGCATGACGCAGCCGCCCGCCGACCTGTCCAGCCTGATCGCCCGCAACCGCCCGCGCTATCGCACCGCGACGGAGTTTGTCGAAGCGGCCCTGCGCGAGGCCATTCTCAGCGGCGTTTTGCCGGGCGGCCAGCCCCTGCGGCAGGAGGAGTTGGCGACCGCCTTCGGCGTCAGCCGGATGCCGGTGCGCGAGGCGCTGCGCCAGTTGGAGGCCCGCGCCCTGGTGGAGTTCCACCCGCATCGCGGCGCGGTGGTGGTGGAGATTTCCGCCGAGGATTCCGCCGACATCGGGGCCATCCGCGCCGCCCTGGAACCGGCGGCGCTGCGCCTGTCCCTGCCCCATCTGACCGCGACCGATCTGGATTTGGCCGAGGAGTTGATCGCCGAAATGGACGCGGAGGCCGATCCGGGGCGGATGGGGGAGTTGAACCGCCGCTTTCACATGACGCTCTACGCGCGGGCCGGACAGCCCCGGCTGCTGGCCTTGACCGAACAGCATCTGGCCGCCGCCGACCGCTATTTGCGCTTTCAATTCGCCGCGCTGGGCTATCACCCACGCTCGCAGGACGAACATGGCGCGTTGCTCGCCGCCTGCCGACGGGGTGACGCCGACGCGGCGTGCGCCCTGGTGGTCCAGCACGTCGCGCTGGCTGGCGAGCAACTGACCGCCTTCCTGAAGGACCGGCCCGCCACGCCCAGCGCTTGAGAGGTGGCAGACGTCAGCCTGGCGACCGCAACAGCCCAATGGCGCCCTGCGCCACCGCGTGCAGATCGGCCCCGCCCGCGTCGGCGTGGGCGAACAGGGCCGCGCGCATCCGGGGATCCCAGAATTTGCGGATGTGAGCCGCCGTTTCCGCCACCGCCTCGTCCGGCGGGAAGCTGCTGAAATGGGTGGCGATCTGGTTGGCCATGCGCACCAGATCCCGGCTGCGGGTCGTCGCGTTGGCGTCGGTCATCGGCGGCCTCTCATTCACACTCACAAATTCACACGCACAAAGACAATCCTCAACGAAACAGAACGACGCCGTCGTCGCGCGACAGCGCCCCCAGCGTCACGCCCGCGCCGCGCGCCAGATCCAGCGCCAGCGCGGTCGGCGCGGAGATGGTCGCCAACAGGGACACGCCGACCGACGCGGCCTTTTGCACCAGCTCGAAGCTGCACCGGCTGGTCATGACGACGAAGCCCAAGGCCGGATCCCGGCCCGACCGCGCCAGCGCGCCGATCAGCTTGTCCAGCGCGTTGTGCCGTCCAACATCCTCCCGCACCACCTGAATCCCGCCCGCCGGATCGCACCACGCCGCCGCGTGAACCGAATGGTTGATCCGGTTCATCGGCTGGTGGTCCGGCAGGGCGCGGAAGGCGGCGGCGATGGCCGACGGCTCCACCGACAGGCGCGCGCTCACCCGCTTCGGCTCGCGCACGGCGTTGGCGAGGCTGTCCACCCCGCACAGGCCGCAACCGCTGCGCCCCTCCATCGACCGACGGCGCAAAGCGCCGCGCAGCAGGCGCAACGGATCGACGGTCATGCTGACGACCAGACCCAGCGGGGTGTCGCGCACAGCGATCCGCTCAAGGTCGGCGGCGCTTGGGATGATCTCTTCGCTCAGGCTGAAGCCGAGCGCGAAATCCTCCAGATCCGCCGGGGTCGCCATCATCACCGCGTGCGAGCGCCCGTTGTATTCCAGCGCGACCGCCGTTTCTTCCGCGATCTGCCACGTCACCGGCGCCGCCGCGCCCACGGATGGAACGGCGAGGCCAAGGACGGGGATGGAGCGCACGCGCGACACCGCCCGCGCTATTCCGCCGCCGAAACGGCGGCGGTGGACACGCGTTTGCGTTCCCCCTCCTGCCGGTCGCGTTCCACCTGCCAGTCGGACGGCTGGTTGCTGCGGGTGATCTGCACCGCCGTCACCTTGTATTCCGGGCAGTTGGTCGCCCAGTCGGAGTTTTCCGTGGTGACGACGTTGGCCCCCGTCACCGGGTGGTGGAAGGTGGTGTAGACCACGCCCGGCGGCATCCGGTCGGACAGTTGCGCCCGCAGCGTCGTCGCCCCCATGCGGCTGGCCAGCGACACCAGATCGCCATCCTTCAGGCCGCGCTGTTCGGCGTCGTGCGGGTTGATTTCCAGAATGTCTTCCGGGTGCCACGCCACATTCGCCGTGCGCCGGGTTTGGGCGCCGACGTTGTACTGGCTGAGAATGCGGCCCGTCGTCAGGATCAGCGGGTACATCCGGGTCGTGCGCTCGTCGGTCGGGATGTATTCGGTAATCATGAAACGGCCTTGGCCGCGCACGAAGCGGTCGGCGTGCATGATCGGCGTGCCGGTGTGGTCGGCGTCGGTGCAAGGCCATTGCACGCTGCCCAGCCGGTCGAGCTTGTCGAAGCTGACGCCCCGGAAGGTCGGTGTCAGTCGGGCGATCTCGTCCATGATCCGCGCCGGATGGTCGTAGCTCATGGGATAGCCCATGGCGGTCGCCAGCGCGCAGGCCACCCGCCATTCGTCCCAGCCGACTTGCGAGGGCATGGCCGGGCGCACCCGGTTGATCCGCCGTTCGGCGTTGGTGAAGGTGCCGTCTTTTTCCAGGAAGGAGGTTCCGGGGAAGAAGACATGGGCGAAGGCCGCCGTTTCGTTCAGGAACAGATCCTGGACGATGAGGATCTCCAGCGATTCCAGCGCCGCGCTGACATGGCGGGTGTTGGGGTCGGATTGGGCGATGTCCTCGCCCTGGACGAACATGCCCTTGAAGCTGCCGTCGATGGCGGCGTCGAACATGTTGGGAATGCGCAGGCCCGGCTCGCCATCCAGCGCCGCGCCCCACACCTCCTCGAACAGCGCGCGAACGCCGTCGTCGGAGACGTGGCGGTAGCCGGAAAACTCGTGCGGGAACGACCCCATGTCGCAGGATCCTTGCACGTTGTTCTGGCCACGCAGCGGATTCACCCCGACGCCGTCGCGCCCGATGTTGCCGGTGGCCATCGCCAGATTGGCCATCGCCATCACCGTGGTCGAACCCTGGCTGTGCTCCGTCACCCCCAGCCCGTAATAGATCGCCGCGTTGCCGCCGGTGGCGTAGAGCCGGGCGGCGGCGCGGATCTCAATCGCCGGAACGCCTGTGCGTTCCGCCACCGCGTCGGGCGCGTTGCGCGCCTCGGCGACGAAGGCGGCCCAGCGGTCAAAGGCGGCGACGTCGCACCGCTCCTCGACGAAGGCGCGGTTGACCAGCCCCTCGGTGACGATGACGTGGGCCATCGCGTTCAGCACGGCGACGTTGGTTCCCGGCTGAAGTTGCAGATGGTGGCGCGCCTGGACATGCGGGCTGCGCACCAGATCAATCCGGCGCGGGTCGATGACGATCAGTTCGGCCCCGGCGCGCAGCCGCTTTTTCAATCGGGAGGCGAAGACCGGATGGCCGTCGGTCGGGTTCGCGCCGATGACCAGCACGACGTCGGCCTCGGCCACGCTCTTGAAATCCTGGGTTCCCGCCGACGTGCCGAAGGTCTGCGACAAGCCGTAGCCGGTCGGCGAGTGGCAGACGCGGGCGCAGGTGTCGACGTTGTTGTTGCCGAAGGCCGCCCGGATCATCTTCTGGACGACGTAAATCTCCTCGTTCGTGCAGCGGGACGAGGTGATGCCGCCGATGGATCCCCGGCCATGCTTGGCCTGAACCGCCTTCAAACGCGCGGCGGCGTGGGCGACCGCCGCCTCCCAAGACACCTCGCGCCAGGGATCGGTGATCCGTTCGCGGATCATCGGCTTCATCACCCGGTCCTTGTGGGTGGCGTAGCCCCAGGCGAAACGGCCCTTGACGCAGCTGTGCCCCTCGTTGGCTCCGCCATCCTTGTGCGGCGTCATCCGCACCACGGTGGTTCCCTTCATCTCCGCCTTGAAGGAACAGCCGACGCCACAATAGGCGCAGGTGGTCAGGACGCTGTGTTCGGGCTGGCCATGCTCGATCACCGATTTTTCGGTCAGGGTCGCGGTTGGGCAGGCTTGCACGCAGGCCCCGCAGGACACGCACTCGCTGCCCATGAAGCTTTCCCCCGCCCCCGGCGACACCGCCGAGGCGAAGCCGCGCCCGTCGATGGTCAGGGCAAAGGTCCCTTGCGTTTCCTGGCACGCCCGGACGCAGCGCGAACAGACGATGCATTTGGCCGGGTCGAAACTGAAATAGGGGTTGCTCTCGTCCTTGGCCGCCGTCGTGTGACTTTCGCCGTCGAAACCATACCTTACATTGCGCAGACCAACCGCGCCCGCCATGTCCTGCAACTCGCAATCGCCGTTCGCCGCGCAGGTCAGGCAATCCAGCGGATGGTCGGAGATGTACAGCTCCATCACCCCGCGCCGCAGCTTGGCCAGACGCGGGGTTTGGGTGGCGACCTTCATGCCGGGCGCGACCGGCGTGGTGCAGGACGCGGGCGTGCCGCGCCGCCCCTCGATCTCCACCAGACACAGGCGGCAGGATCCGAACGGCTCCAAACTGTCGGTGGCGCACAGCTTGGGCACCGTGATCCCCGCCTCCATCGCCGCCCGCATCACCGACGTGCCGTCCGGCACGGTGACGCGGCGTCCGTCGATCTCCAGCGTCACCAACTCGCCCGCCGTCCGGGCCGGGGTGCCGAAATCCGTCTCGTGAGGATGAGGCGTGGCGTGGGTCATGGCGCGTCTCCTGCGCGGATGCCGGTTGCGGACGGCGAAGCCGTGGTGGGGCGGAAATCCTCGCCGAAATGCTTGATGGCGCTGCGCACCGGAAAGGGCGTCATCCCGCCCATGGCGCAGAGCGAGCCGTCAAGCATCACCTCGCACAGATCATCCAGCAGGGCGAGGTTGTCGTCCACGTCTTGCCCGGCGATGATTTTGTCGATCACCTCGACGCCTCGGGTCGAGCCGATGCGGCAGGGCGTGCATTTTCCGCAGGATTCGATGGCGCAAAACTCCATGGCGAAACGGGCTTGGCGCGCCATGTTCACCGTGTCGTCGAACACGACGATGCCGCCATGGCCCAGCATCGCCCCTTGCGCGGCGAAGGCCTCGTAATCCTTGCGCAGATCGAATTGCGCGGGCGGCAGATAGGCGCCGAGCGGGCCGCCGACCTGCACCGCGCGGATGGGGCGTCCGCTGATGGTTCCGCCGCCATACTCGTAGAGCAGCTCGTGCAGGGTGACGCCGAACGCCTTTTCGACGATGCCGCCTTGGCGGATGTTGCCCGCCAACTGGAAAGGCAACGTGCCGCGCGACCGGCCCACGCCGAAATCGCGGTAATAATCCGCGCCGCGATCCAGGATGATCGGCACGGCGCAGAGCGACAGCACGTTGTTGACCACGGTCGGCTTGCCGAACAACCCTTGCAAGGCCGGAAGCGGCGGCTTGGCGCGGACCATGCCGCGCTTGCCCTCCAGGCTTTCCAGCATCGCGGTTTCCTCGCCGCAGATGTAGGCCCCGGCGCCGACCCTCGCCTCCAGGTGAAAAGTCCGATCGGTGCCGTGGATGTTCTCGCCCAACCAGCCTTCGTCATAGGCCAACCGAATGGCGTGGCGCAGCGTGTCCGTAGCGTGCGGGTATTCGGAGCGCATGTAGACGTAACCCGCCGTCGCCCCGACCGCCAACGCGGCGATGGTCATGCCTTCGATCAGGCAAAAGGGATCGCCCTCGATCATCATGCGGTCGGCGAAGGTGCCGCTGTCGCCCTCGTCGGCGTTGCAACAGACGAATTTCTCGTCGGCTTCGGCGTTCAGCACCGTGTTCCATTTGACGCCGGTCGGAAAGCCGGCGCCGCCGCGCCCGCGCAAGCCCGACTCCGTCACCGTCGCCACGATCTCCGCCGGGGTCATCGCCAGCGCGTTTTCCAGGCCGCGAAAGCCGCCATGGGCGCGGTAATCCTCGACCGACAGCGGGTCGATGACGCCGCAGCGGGCGAAGGTCAGCCGCTCCTGCTTTTTGAAAAAGGGGATCTCCTCGGTCAAGCCCTGCCCCAGCGGGTGCGGCCCGCCGGTGAGGAACCCGGCGTCGAACAGCGACGGCACGTCGGCGGGCGTCACCGCCCCATAGGCGACCCGGCCCGCGTCGGTCGCCACCTCGACCAACGGCTCCAGCCACAGCATCCCGCGCGAACCGTTGCGGACGACGCGCAGCGGCAGCCCCCGGCGGCTGGCCTCGGCCCGGATGGCGGCGGCGACCGCGTCGGCCCCGACCGACAGGGCGGCGGCGTCGCGCGGCACGTAAACACTGGTCAGACGATGGCTCATCGCGCGTCCCCCGCCTGATCCTGCGCCCGCAGATCCGCCGTCAGCGCGTCGAAACGCTCCGGCCCGACGCGGCCATGCAGAACCCCGTCGATCATCACGGCGGGGGACAGGGCGCAATTGCCCAGGCAGAAGACCGGCTCCAGGGAGAACGCGCCATCCGCCGTCGTTCCATGCGCATCAACCGTCAAGCTCCGCCGCGCGTGGTCGAGCAGCGCGTCCGCCCCCATCGCCTGGCAGGCTTCCGCCCGGCACATCTTCACGACATGGCGGCCCGGACGGGTCCGGCGGAAATCATGATAGAAGCTGACCACGCCATGAACGTCGGCCCGCGACAGGTTCAGCGCCCCGGCCAGCAGGGGAATTGCCGCGTCGTCGATGCAGCCGAACGTCTCTTGCAACGCGTGCAGGATCGGCAACAGCGCGCCGCGCTGGCGCGCGTGCTCGGCGACGATGGACATGGCGCGCTCGGCGCTCCACGGCGGACAGACGCTCACGTCGGATTCTCCCTGCGGTCACGGGATGGGAGCATGCCGGATTGCGGAGCCTCCCAGCAAATTGGATTTGCTGATGGCGTGATAGGGTTTGGCTATCACGCCAGCGCCAGCCGCCAGGGCGTCAAGGCGGCGGCGGTGGCGATGGCCACGCGCTGGCCGATGTCGTCGTCGGCCAGCGCGACGGCCAGCGCCTTGGCCAGTTGCGGCGGCGGGTCGCGGTCGGCGTAGGCCAGCCCGACGACGTAGCTCAAATCCGGTTCGACCAGCGGCAGGGCCACCAGATCCGGGCGCGGCGGAACGCAGGTCAGAAGCTGGCCCGGCACCACGCTGGCGCAATGGCCGCCGCGCACGATGGTGTAGAGCGTGACGATGGAGTTGGTTTCCAACACCGGCTCCACCGCCCGCCCGGTCATGCGGAAAGCGGTTTCGGCGATCCGCCGGTTCTGCATGTCGGGCGACAGCAAGCACAGCCGCAACCCCGCCGCCGCTTCCCAGGACATGGCCCCTTGGGCGAGGGCCGCCGCGTCCAGATGAGCGCGCTGGGCCAGCAGGTAGTAGCGTTCGGAATAGAGCGGCAGGGTGCGGACGTTGTTCAGCGGCTCGTTGTCGAGATAGGTGACGGCGGCGTCGAGCGTGAATTCGTCCAGCCCGCGCTGGATCTCACGCGAACTCAGCGAGGTGACGCTCGCCCGGATGTGGGGAAAGCGCGCGGCGAAGGGGGCCAAAAGCTGCGGGATGACCGGCAGCGCCGTCGGGATCGCGCCAAGCCGCAGATGGCCGGACACCCCCTGCGCCAGCGCCTGCAACTCGTGATGCAGATTGTCCCGTTCGGCGACGATGCGGCGGGCGTAATCCAGCACCTTCAGCCCTTCCGGCGTGAAGCCGCCGAATTTCTGCCCACGCTCGACGATGGGCACGTTCAGGTCGGCCTCAAGCTGCCGGATGGCGTTGGACAGGGTCGGTTGGGCGACGTGGCAACGCTCCGCCGCGCGTCCGAAATGACGCTCCTGCGCCAAGGCCAGAAGATAGACGAATTTTCGGAACATCACGCCGCTCGGCAAGAAAGACGACGCCATCCTGCCGCACAGCGGGGGAGCGCCGTCAACCCGGAAGCGCGATCCTCCCGCCCAATCAGGCGCGGATGCGGGCCTGATCGTCGGCGCGGCGGCTTTCCTCCTGGCCCCATTCCAGCAGCCGGGCGACCGCGCCGTCGGCGGGGGGGAGCAGGAAGGGCGCCGCGCCCAGCAGAACCGCGCCGCTGCCGCCGTCGATGGTCAGCAGGTCGCCGCTGCGGATGGTGATGTCCCCGACGGTCATCCGGCCCTGCTCCGGCTCGATGCGCAAGGCGCGGGCGCCCGCCACGCAGGGACGACCCAGGCCGCGCGCGACCGTGGCGGCGTGGCTGGTGAAGCCGCCGCGCGCGGTGACGATTCCGACCGACGCCTGCATCCCGCGAATGTCGTCCGGCAGGGTTTCCGGGCGGCACAGAATGACCGCGACGCCGGTTTGCGCCAAGCGCACCGCCTCGTCGCCGGTGAAGACCACGCGGCCCGTCACCGCCCCCGGCGACGCCGCCAGACCGTTGGCGATGGCGGTCGCCGCCACCTCTGGCGCCAGAACCGGGCGCAGCAGCTCGTCCAGCGCCTGCGGATCGACCCGCTCCACCGCCGCGCGGCGGGTGATGATCCCCTCCTGGGCCAAATCCACGACAATGCGCACGGCGGCGGCGCTCGACCGCTTGCCCGCGCGGGTTTGCAGGATGAACAGCCGCCCGGATTCCACGGTGAACTCAATGTCCTGCATGTCGCCGAAGGCGCGCTCCAACCGGGCCGACACCGCTTGCAACGCGGCGAACACGTCGGGCAGATGGGTTTCCATCGAGCGGCCCGGCAGAATGGCCCCGCTCGCGTCGCGACGGGCCATCAGCGGATCGGGGTCGCGGACTCCCGACACCACGTCTTCGCCCTGGGCGTTGGCGAGAAACTCGCCGCACAAGCCCGGCTCGCCGGTCGAGGGATCGCGGGTGAACAGCACGCCGGAGCCGGAATCCTCGCCCCGGTTGCCAAAGGCCATCGCCTGCACCGTCACCGCCGTTCCCCAACTGTCGGGGATGCCGTGCAGGCTGCGGTAAGCCACGGCGCGCGGATTCATCCAGGACCGGAACACCGCCGCGACCGCCGCCCGCAACTGCTCCGCCGGATCCTGTGGGAAAGGCTGGCCGCAATGATCGAGCACCGCCTGTTGATAGAGCGGCAGCAGGAGCCGCCAATCATCCGCCGTCAGATCGGCGTCGCGGACCAGCCCGCGCGCGTCCTTGTGATCGTCCAACAACTGGTCGAACACCCGGCCCGGCACCCCCAGCACCACCGGCGCGTAGGTCTGGATCAGGCGGCGGTAACAATCATAGGCGAAACGGGCGTCGCCGTGGCGCGCCGCCAGCGCGTCCACCGTGCGGTCGTTCAGCCCCAGATTCAGCACCGTGTCCATCATGCCCGGCATCGACGCCTGCGCGCCGGAGCGCACCGCCAGCAGCAACGGCGCGTCCAACCCGCCAAAACGCGCGCCCGCGCGGGTTTCCAGCGCGCGCAACGCCTCGCCCAACCGCGCCTCGAAGGCTGGAAGGACGCGCGGCGCGTCGCCCTGCGCCGCCTGCATCCGCCGACCAACCTCGGTCGTGATGGTGAAGCCGGGGGGAACCGGCACGCCCAACCGGGCCATGGCGACCAGACCGGCCCCCTTGCCGCCCAACCGTTCCGGGCCGATGGACGCGCCCGACGGCGGCAACGGCGCGCCGACGCCAAACTCGACGATCCAGGAGGAGGCGTCCACAACCGGCTCCAGCGCGACAACGGAGGCTACGCGGTGATCCGTCGCTCGCGACGTTTCGCCGACCACACCCTCGATCATCCCCACACCCACGGCCGATTCCATGCGAACCCTCCAACGAGCAGCCTTCCGGGATGTCCCGAAAGCCCCAACTTTCAGCATGCGCCTTTGTCACCGCACTGCACAACGATACTATCGTGTAATTTTCAAGCTGTTGGAAGCGGGTAAAACTTGCCTGTTCTTACGTTTTGTTGATTTTTCCGAAGGGTGTGGCCGTTGTGCCGAACCCGGTCCGGGCAAGAATCAGCGCGGCAAGCCGCCGCCATCCCCTTGGCGGGCCTAGAAAATCCAGCGTTTTTGCGTGAAATCACCCCAGCGAAGCCGCGCTCAGCAAGGCGGCGACCGCCGGGGGATCGCGCATCGCCAGCCCCATCACCGCCGCCCCCGCCGCCCCCGCTTTTCGGCATTGGACCAGCGCGGCGGCGCTTTCCACGCCCCCCAGCGCGACGATGGGAAGCCGCGACTCGGAGACGACGGACGCCAACCCATCCACCCCAACCAACGGCCCATAATCGGGCTTGCTGGCCGAGGCGAAGATCGGCGACAGCGTGGCGTAATCGGCGCCCAACGCCGCCGCCCGCGCCACCCCCGCCCCGTCATGGGCCGACGCGCCGATCAGCGCCCCCGGCCCCAGCAACGCCCGCGCCCGCGCCACGTCGCCGCCATCGGGCAGATGCGCGCCCGCCGCCCCAACCGCCAGGGCCAGCGCCGGATCGCCGTGCAACGTCACCACCGCCGACCAGGGCCGCGCGCGCGCCACCAACAGGCGGGCCAGCGCCGCCCGTTCCCCCTCCTCCATGTCCTTGTCCCGAAGCGACAGCCAGCGCGCGCCCACCGCAAACAGGGCGTCGGCCAGATCGGGAAGCGGCAGGGCCGCTTGGCGACGGTCGGTGATGATGAGCAGCGGCGGTTCGGGAAGCGGCATGGCGACAAGCCCTCGCAAGCGCGCGGCGCGGCGTCAACCGCGCAGCGCGTCCAGTTTTTTCAGATGATCGACGGCGTGATCGACGAAGGCGCGCACCCGCCCCGGCATCAGGCGGGCGGTCGGCACCACCACATGCACCGGCAGGGGCGGCGGTTCGGCGTCCGGCAGCAAACGGACCAGCGCGCCGCTCGCCAGATCGTCGGCGGCCTGATAGGACAGCGGGCGGGTGATCCCCTGCCCGTCCCGCGCGGCGAGCAAGGCCGATTCGACGTGGCTGACGATCAGGCGCGGCGTCAACCGCACCACCCGCTCCCGCCCATCCAACGTGAAGCGCCATTCCGGCGGACCCCGGCGGGGGGCGTTGAAGATGATGGCGTGTCGGCTCAAATCCTCGGGCGTGTCCGGCGCGCCATGGGCGGCCAGATAATCCGGGCTGGCGACCAGCATCCGCGTGACCTGCCCGACCCGCCGGGCGACCAGCGCGGAATCGCCAAGCGGGCCGATGCGAATGGCGACGTCCAACTCCTCGTCGATCAGATCGAGATTGCCGTCGGACAGCGCCAGTTCCACCCGGATGTCGGGATAGGCCCGCATGAAGCCGATGACCAGCGGCGTGACATGCTTACGCCCGAACATCACCGGGGCCGTCACCCGCAGGCGACCGCGCAAGGGCTGTTCGGCGCCCGCCGCGACCAACGCCTCGTCATAATCGGCCAGCAGACGCCGCGCCTGCTCGGCCAACCGCCGCCCGGCCTCGGTCGGGGCCAGATTGCGGGTGGTGCGTTCAATCAAACGCACGCCCAACCGTTCCTCCAACCCGGTCAAGGACCGGGTGACGGCGGGGGCCGAACGGCTCAACCGCTTCGCCGCCGCCGCCAGACTTCCCGCCTCCAGAATGGCGACAAAGACCGCAAGCTCATCCAGACGATCCATGCGCCATCCACCCACCGCAACAATCCCCCGCCATCAGAGCGGGTTCACCATGTCGCGCGCAAGGGTCACTGCATCGCGCCGTCCAGCTTGGCCTTCCACAGGCCGTTGGCGAGCGCCCCGGTCATCCATTGATCGACCGCCTGCTTCAACGCCGGATCCTTGCGCAGCAAATAAGCGTTCTCGAAATGGGTGAAGGGGGCGGCCACCGGCACGGCGCACAGAACGCCGCCGCTCAGCTTGGCCTGCAAATCGGCCTCAATGCCGTCCGTCACCATCACGTCGGCCTTGTCAGCGGCGATCTGGCCGAAGATCGTCTTGTTGTCCGGCCAGACCTCAATCGGGGCCTTGGTGAAGGCTTGCCGGGCAAACTTCTCGTTGGTGCCGCCGGGGTTGACGACGACGCGGGTGGTTGGCTGGTCGATGGCCTCCACCGTGGTGAATTTCGCCTTGTCGGCGCAGCGGGCGATGGGGCGCTTGCCGTCGCTGACGTTGGGCACCGAGAAATCGCCCGCCGCCGCCCGGTCGGCGTTGACCGTGATGCCGCCCAGCGCGACGTCGAACTTCTCGGCCTTGAAATCCTCCAGCAGGGTCTTCCAGGTCGTCGGCACGAACTCGGCCTTCACGCCAAGCGCCGTCGCCAATTCCTTGGCCATTTCAATGTCGGCGCCGACCAGCGCGCCGTCGGCCCCCTTGTAGCTGAAGGGCTTGTAATCGCCGGTGGTGCCGACGCGCAGAACGCCGGTTTGCTTGATCGTCTGCAAGGCGCCGTCGGCGGCCTGCGCGTGGAAGGGAACAGCGGCCATGGTGGCGACGCTCACCAACAGCCCGGCCAGTAACAGTCTCATCGTGAAATCCCCGCATCGTTTGTGACGGGCCGGATTGCTTCCGGCCCTTGGCTGCACGCTTCGGCGTCGAGTCCGGCGTCCTTCCGCCAGAAACGCCGCCGACAGTATGCCTCAGCCAACGCGCAAGGAATCGCTCAAAACCATCCCCGGGGATGACAAACGCGGCGGTTCGTTGCGCAAACCGCCCATCGCACAGAAAAATCCTGCGCCCGCCGCTCACACCGTCAGGAATTTGCGAACGTCTTCGTCGTTCAAGGCCATGCGGCTGCCCGCCAGCACCACCTCGCCCCGCTCCATCACCGTCCAATCGTCGGCCAGATCGCGGGCGAAGTCGAAATACTGCTCGACCAGCAAAATCGCCATGTCACCCTTGTCGCGCAAATAGGAAATCGCCCGACCGATGTCCTTGATGATGGAGGGCTGAATGCCTTCCGTCGGCTCGTCCAGCACCAACAGGCGCGGGCGCGTCACCAGGGCGCGGCCAATCGCCAATTGCTGTTGCTGCCCGCCCGACAGATCGCCGCCGCGCCGCTCCAGCATCGAATCGAGCACCGGGAACAGCTCGAACACCTCGTCGGGGATGGAGCGTTTGCCGCGCGGCAAGGGGGCGTAGCCGGTCAGCAGATTTTCCCGCACCGTCAGCAACGGAAAAATCTCGCGCCCCTGCGGGACATAGGCGATGCCGCGCCGCGCCCGGTCGGCGGCGGCGAGCTTGGTGACGTCGGCCCCGTCCCAGTTGATCGTCCCGCCGCTGATCGGCTTCAGCCCGACGATGGCGCGCAGCAGGCTGGATTTTCCCACCCCGTTGCGCCCGACCAGACAGGTGACTTTGCCGACCTCCGCCGTCATGGAGACGCCGCGCAGCGCCTGGGCCGCGCCGTAATGAAGATCGACCGAACGAACGTCCAGCATGTGCGTTTCCTCCCTCACCGGCCCAGATACACGTCGATGACCTGTTGGTTGGCGCTGACCGAATCCAACGATCCTTCGGCCAACACCGACCCTTCGGCCAGCACCGTCACCTTGACCCCCAACGCCCGGACAAAACTCATGTCGTGCTCGACCACGATCACCGAATGCTTGCCCGCGATGTCGCAGAGCAGGCGAGCGGTCTGTTCGGTTTCCGCGTCGGTCATCCCCGCCACCGGCTCGTCCACCAGCAGCAGTTTCGGATCCTGGGCCAGCAGCATGCCGATTTCCAGCCACTGCTTTTCCCCGTGGGACAGGCTGCCCGCCAGCCGGTCGCGCTTGGGCGACAGGCGGGTGATGTCGAGGATGTCCTCGATCCGCGCCCGATCCTCGCGGCTGATCGCGTAGGTCAGCGTCTTCAGCGGGCTGCGCGGGGCCTTCAGCGCCAGTTCCAGATTGTCCCACACGCTGTGCGGCTCGAACACCGTCGGGCGCTGGAACTTGCGGCCAATGCCGAGGTTGGCGATGGACGCCTCGCGCAGCTTGGTCAGGTCGGTTTCACCTTCAAACAGAATGGTTCCGTGATCGGGCCGGGTCTTGCCGGTGATGACGTCCATCATCGTCGTCTTGCCTGCCCCGTTCGGCCCGATGATCGCCCGCATTTCGCCCGGCATCATCGTCAGCGACAGGTTGTTCAGCGCCCGGAACCCGTCGAAGCTGACCGACACGCCGTCGAGGTAGAGAAGAGTGTCTTCCGCGCTCATGGCTCACATCCCCTTCTGATCGGCGATTTTCCCGTTCGGCGCGTTTTTGCCCTTGGCGTTCGGCCCCTTGGCGTTCGGCAGACGGGCGGTCAGTTGCGCCCACAGCCCCAACAACCCCTTGGGCAGGAACAGCGTCACCAGAACGAACAGGCCGCCCAGCGCGAACAGCCAGAATTCGGGCAGCGCGCCGGTGAAATAGCTTTTGCCGAAATTGACCAGCACCGCGCCCAGGATCGCGCCCGCCAGCGTGCCGCGCCCGCCGACGGCGACCCAGATCACCGCCTCGATGGAGCTGGCCGGGGCGAATTCCGACGGGTTGATGATGCCGACCTGCGGGACGTACAAGGCCCCCGCCACGCCCGCCATGCAGGCCGACAGCGTCCAGGCGAACAGCTTGTAGGATTCGGTGTTGTAGCCCAGGAAGCGAACGCGGCTTTCGGTATCACGAACCGCCACCAGCACCTTGCCGAGCTTCGACGCGATGATGCCCGACGCGATCATGTAGGACAAGGCCAACGCCGCGATGGTCGCCAGGAACAGGCCGACGCGGGTCCCCGGCGCCTGGATGTCGTACCCCAGGATTTCCTTGAAGTCGGTCAGGCCGTTGTTGCCGCCAAAGCCCATGTCGTTGCGGAAAAAGGCCAGCAGCAGGGCGAAGGTCAGCGCTTGGGTGATGATCGACAGATAGACGCCGGTGACGCGGCTGCGGAAGGCGAACCAGCCGAAGGCGAAGGCCAGCGCGCCCGGAACCACCAAAACCATGATCGCCGCGAACCAGAAATGATCGAAGCCCAGCCAGTACCAGGGCAGCTCCTTCCAGTTCAGGAAGACCATGAAGTCGGGCAGGATCGGGTTGCCATAGACGCCGCGCGGGCCGATCTGGCGCATCAGATACATGCCCATGGCGTAACCGCCCAACGCGAAGAAGGCGGCGTGTCCCAAGGACAGGATGCCGACATAGCCCCACACCAGATCCAGCGCCAGCGCCAGCAGCGCGAAGCACAGATATTTGCCGAGCAGCGAGACGGTGAAGATCGACACATGCCAGGGCGAGCCTTCCGGCACCACCAGCGTCATCACCGGGACCAGCACCGCCAGCAAGGCCAGCACGGTCAGGACGAGTCCGGCCTTGCGGTCCAGCCCCATCAGGAAAAAGCGCGTCAGCATCGATCAGGCCTCCACCGCCCGGCCCTTCAGCGCGAAGAGACCGCGCGGACGCCGCTGAATGAACAGGATGATGAAAATCAGAACCAGGATCTTGCCCAACACCGCCCCGGCGTAAGGCTCCAGGAACTTGTTGAGCGACCCCAGCGCCAGGGCGCCGACCAGCGTGCCCCACAGATTGCCGACGCCGCCGAACACCACCACCATGAAGCTGTCGATGATGTAGCTCTGGCCCAGATTGGGGCTGACATTGTCGATCTGGCTCAGCGCCACCCCGGCCAGCCCGGCGATGCCGGAGCCAAGCCCGAAGGTCAGCGCGTCCACCCTTGCGGTGCGGATGCCCATGGCGTTGGCCATCGGGCGGTTCTGCGTCACCGCGCGGATCGACAGGCCGAACCACGTCCGCTTCAGCGCGACCAGCAGAGCGGCGAAGACGGCGAAGGCGAAGACGACGATCCACAACCGGCCATAGGTGATGGTCAGGCCGCCCAACTCGAACGCGCCGGACATCCAGCTTGGCGCGCTGACCTCGCGGTTGGTCGGCCCGAAGAGGGAGCGCACCGCCTGTTGCAGGACCAGCGACAAGCCCCAGGTGGCCAGCAGGGTTTCCAGCGGACGGCCATAGAGCCAGCGGATCACGCTGCGCTCGATGATGACGCCGACGCCGCCGGACACCAGAAAGGCGGCGGGCAGCGCCAGCAGGACCGACAGATCGGTCAGACCGGGCGCGTAGGTCCGCAAGCCTTGCTGGACCAGAAAGGTGGTGTAGGCCCCGATCATCACCATTTCGCCATGCGCCATGTTGATGACGCCCATCACGCCGAAGGTGACGGCCAGCCCAATCGCCGCCAGCAGCAGCACCGAGCCGAGCGACAGCCCGTACCAGAGATTTTGCAGCGCGCCCCAGAACATCAGCTTTTGTTCAACCGTGGCCACAGCGGCGGCGGCGGCGGTCTTGGCGGTGTCGGACGCGCCCGAGGCGGCGATCATCGACAACAGCGCCAGCGCGTCGCGGTCGCCGCGTCCGGCCAGGGTGGCGACGGCGGCCTGGGTGTCGGCGTCCGACGCCCCGGCGGTCAGGATCACGGCAGCGCGCGCCTGCTCCATCGCCCGGCGGATGCGCTCGTCCTTTTCCTTGGCGAGCGCGGTGTTGAGCGCGTCCAGCGCGTTGGCGTCGCGGCTCTTGAACACCGCGTCGGCGGCGGAGCGGCGAACGACGGGGTCGGGACTCATCAAGGTCAGCGCGCCCAGCGCGGCGCTGATGGCCCGGCGCATCGCGTTGTTGACCTTGATCTTGTCGATGGCGCCCGAGGCGGCCTCGCCCAGCGCCGCGCCGCTCAGGGGATCGGTCAGGGCGTAGCCCGCCCCGGCCTTGCGGGCGATGACGACCAGACCATCGGCCTTGCGCACATAGAGATCGCCCGCCTGAAGCGCCTCGATCACCGGAACGGCGGCGGGGTCGCCCGCGTCGGACAGTTGGTTCAACGCCTTTTCGGTGCCGGAATAACCACCGCTGCCCATCGTTTGGACCAGCGGACGGAGATCGGCGGCCAGCGCGGCGGATGTGGTGGCGATGGCCACACAAGCGGCCATGAGCCAGCGGAGAGCGCGTCGCATCGCGGATCCTTCGTTGGGCGTGGGGAGTGTCGCAAACGGAGAAACGCTTGCCCCCTCCCCGGCCCTCCCCCGCTTGTGCGGGAGAGGGGGCCTGTTCCCCTCCACCGCGAGAGCAAGGGAGGGTTAGGGAGGGGGCAAGCGTTGGAACACCTCAGGTCAAGTGGTCAGAACCGAACCGCTCAGGTCCCCTTGCCGCCGCACTTGCCGGTCTTGACGTTGAAGTTGCCGCAGGAGAGGGGCTTGCGCCAATCGGAGATCAGGTCCTTGCTGTCCGGCAGGAAATCCGACCATTCGTCGCCGGGGACCAGGCCCGGGGTCTTGGAGACGGTCTCGAACTGGCCGTTCTCCTGCACTTCGCCGATCAGGACCGGCTTGGTGATGTGGTGGTTCGGCAGCATCGCCGAATAGCCGCCGGTCAGGTTGGGGACCGCGACGCCGATCATGCTGTCGATCACCGCGTCCGGGGCCACCGTGCCCGCCGCCTCGACCGCCTTCACCCACATGTTGAAGCCGATGTAGTGGGCTTCCATCGGGTCGTTGGTCACGCGCTTGTCGTTCTTGGTGAAGGCCTTCCAGCTCTTGATGAACTCGGCGTTGATCGGGGTGTCCACCGACTGGAAGTAGTTCCAGGCGGCCAGATGCCCCAGCAGCGGCTTGGTGTCGATGCCCGCCAGCTCTTCTTCGCCGACCGAGAAGGCGACGACCGGGATGTCCTGCGCCTTGACGCCCTGGTTGCCGAGTTCCTTGTAGAAGGGAACGTTGGCGTCGCCGTTGATGGTCGAGACGACGGCGGTCTTCTTGCCGGCCGAACCGAACTTCTTGATGTCGGCGACGATGGACTGCCAATCGGAATGACCGAACGGCGTGTAGTTGATCTTGATGTCCTCGTCCTTGACGCCCTTGCCCTTCAGGTAGGCTTCCAGGATCTTGTTGGTCGTGCGAGGGTAGACATAGTCGGTGCCGGCCAGCACCCAGCGCTGAACCTTTTCCTTTGACATCAGGTAATCGACCGCCGGGATCGCCTGTTGGTTCGGGGCGGCGCCGGTGTAGAAGACGTTGCGCGAGGATTCCTCGCCCTCATACTGCACCGGGTAGAACAGCAGGCCGTTCAGCTCCTCGAACACCGGCAAAACCGACTTGCGGCTGACCGAGGTCCAGCAGCCGAACACGGCGGCGACCTTGTCCTTGGTCAGCAGCTCGCGGGCCTTTTCGGCGAACAGCGGCCAGTTGGAGGCCGGATCGACCACCACGGCTTCCAGCTTCTTGCCGAGAACGCCGCCCTTCTTGTTCTGCTCGTCGATCAGCATCAGCATGACGTCTTTCAGCGTGGTCTCGCTGATCGCCATGGTGCCGGACAGGGAATGCAGAATGCCGACCTTGATGGTGTCGTCCGCCGCCTGAGCGGAACCCGCCAGCGCGCCCATCGCCAGACCGGCCAGAGCGCTGATCCCGAACGTCGCAACCCGTCCCGTCATTCCCCGCCCCATCGTCTGCTGAATCGTCCGCATGAAGTTGTCCCCTTCTTCTGCCGCCCCGTTTGGCCCGGAGCCTCACGAAATTGTCAAAACGGAGGCTATCGCGGGTGCGAAGAGACGTATCTACGTCAAATGCCCCATATGGTCGGCGCGGCGGACGGGCGGTGGGGCGCGGGTTGGAAACGCGAAAGATTTTCCCGCCTCATGGAATAACAACGCGCGGCAAACGTCGCCTTCTGGAAGCTGTTCTGTGGTTGGCCTCATGAACAGAACGGCGTTGAGAGTCGCGGCGCTCCGCGCAGTGCAGCCGACACCAAATGTCACTTGCGCCGACGTGGGGCTTGACCGAACTATAGCCTGCTCATTGTTTCACCGTTCACGATCTGGTCTCCCGAACCATGCTGTATGATCGCCACCTGCTCATCGGACGTTACGCCGCCGCTGGAATCGCGGGCTGCCTGATCGGCGCGCTGGTCGGCGGCGCAGCGATGGCCGGAACCGCCACGACGCGCGCCACACCGACGGCGGCCCCGGTTCCGCTGGTGCAATCCTGGGCCTTGCGGCTGGAGCAGCGAGCGAGCGACCTTCAGAACGCCCCCAAAGTGACGGCGACCCGCGTCGGCTATGGCGCGGTGGTGAAAAAGGGCGACGGCGGTTTCATCGAGACGGTGGCCCCCGCGCTGGAGGTGCCGACCGACGTCGTGGACGAGGTGTCGCCCTATCCGACGGTGGACGCCGCCCCGCCGGTGGTCTTCCGCATCCGCTCGCCGCTGGCCGACCGCGTCGGCAAGGTGGCGCGGCGTTTGATCGAGCTTGGCCATCTGCCGCCCGACCAATGGACTGACAGCTTCGAGGATCCGCTGGAGAACGCCGTGCGCGCCTTCCAGATCGTCGAAGGCTTGCAGCCCGACGGCAAGGTCGGCGAGGTGACGCGCCAAGCGCTGGACCGCACCCCGGCGCAGGCCGTGGCGATGATGCAGCGCGCCGCCGCCGCCATGCGGGCGCAACAGGCGTCCATCCCCGACACCGCCGTTCTGGTCAATCTGCCCAGCCAGACCGTGACCTACATCGAGCATGGCCGCCCGGTCTTCACCATGCGCGCGGTGGTCGGTCGGCCTTCGCGCAAGACGCCCTTGCTTCAGGACAAGATCACCAGCGTCACCATCAACCCGACCTGGACGGTTCCGCCCACCGTTCTGAACGAAGACAAGCTGCCGGTCCTCCGCAAAAAGGGAACCACCGGCATCAAGAACGCCGTCGTCTATCTGGACGGAACCGAGGTCGCCACCGAAACCGTCAATTGGTGGGCGGTCGATCCGGGCCGGATCCGCATCGTCCAGAAACCGGGCGACGACAACGCGCTGGGCCGGTTCCGTTTCAACCTGACCAACGGCGACGGCATCTTCCTGCACGGCACCAACGACCCGCGCCTGTTCAGCCGCGACCTGCGCGCCGCCAGTTCGGGTTGCGTCCGGCTGGAAGATGCGCGGATGATGGCCAACACGCTGTTGACCCCCGTCAAGCTGTCCCCCACCGCCGTCGCCCAACAGCTCGACACCGGCGAGACCAAGACTGTCCGCCTGCCGAACGCCATCCCCGTGCGTTTCGTCTATTGGAACGCCTCGGTCGACACCGACGGCACGGTGCGCGTGCATCCCGACATCTACGAAGACGCGCCCGGCCAGTCGCCCGCCGCCGCCCCATCCAAACCGCGCCCGATGACGAAACCGGCGGTGCTGCCGGTTCCACCGGCGCAAGTCGGCCCGGTGTCCTCGGCCACCGTCCGCAACCTCGTCGCCCCGACCGTCAACGCCACCCGGATGTGACGCTTCTCCCTCCCGGCCCCACGGAAACCGCATGACCGACCGCAGCCTGATCGCCCGGATCGACCATTTCGTTCTGACGGTCGCCTCGATCGACGCGACTTGCGCCTTCTACGGTCGCGTTCTGGGCATGGAGACCGTCACCTTCGCCGGAGGCCGCAAGGCGCTCGCCTTTGGCCATCAGAAAATCAACCTGCACGAGGTCGGGCGGGAGTTTGAGCCGAAGGCCCAGCGCCCGACCAGCGGATCGGGTGATTTCTGCCTGATTTCCGACACGCCGCTCGACGCGATCATCGCGCATCTCCACGCGCAGGGCGTCGCCATCGAGCTTGGCCCAGTTGACCGCACCGGGGCCATGGGGCCGCTGCGCTCCGTCTATTTCCGCGACCCCGACGGCAATCTGGTCGAAGTCTCCAACCAGACCGCCGTCTCGTAACGCCGCCAGACCGGACGCTGTCAAACCGCCGGATCGAACAGCGGTTCCGGCAGCCCGGGCGTGGCGACCGACAGGGCGAACAGGCCGCCGGATTGGGGGAAGCGGTCCAACTCCGCCGCCGGGCGTCCGGCGGACGCCGTGGTGACATAAAGCGTCCGGCGCTCCGCCCCGCCAAAGGCCACCATGGTTGGGCAGCGGGCGGGAACCGGATGTTCGGACAGCAGCGCGCCGGTCGGGGCGTAGCGCTGCACCCGTCCCCCTTCGTACAGCGCCGTCCAGTAACAGCCCTCTGAATCCACCGCCGCGCCGTCCGGGCGGCCCCGATCATCGTCGGTCGGTTGCAGCCGAACGAAGACCTCCCGATCCGACAGATCCCCCGTCGCCGGATCGTAGCGGTAGCGATAAATTGTGAAGGTCGGCGTGTCGGAATGATACAACGTCCGCCCATCCGGGCTGAAGGCCAGACCATTGGAGGTGAGAAGACCGCCCGCCAGCGCCGCCAGCCCCCGGCGGTCAAAGCGGTAGAGGTGGGCTTGGCCGCCCGCCTTCGGCTCGTCCAGCGTTCCCGCCAGAAAACGGCCCGCCGGATCCGCCCGTCCATCGTTGAAGCGGCTGGTCGCCGTGTCTTCCGGGTTGGCCGCCAGTTGCTCGACCCGAGCGCCCGCCGCGTCCAACAGCCAGAGACCCGACCGCATCCCCGCCAGAAAGCCGCCGCCCTTGCGCAAGGCGAGGCACGCGATGTCTTCGGGCATCGCCACGACACGGTTGGAGCCGTCCGCCGGATCGAAGCGGTTCAGCGTCCGCCCCTTGATGTCCACCCAATAGAGCGCCTGCTCCGCCGCCGACCAGAGCGGGCATTCCCCCAGCTTCGCGCGCGCGTCAAGAACGCAGGAAAAGGATTGGCTGGTGGTCATGGAGCGAGCGCCTCGTCAGGAATGTGCGGCATTGGAACGCGCGAGCTTGACCGGGGCGCGGTCAACAATCAAGCCTGCGTCACCACAGTCCCGTTGGCGCGCGGGGAGGTTCCGTCGGTCCCCGCCGCTTGCCCGGCAAGGCAGCGGCTCATTTCCCGAAACAGCACCGTCCGGTCAATGGGTTTGGCGACATAGCCATTCATGCCAACCGCCCGGCAACGGGCGACGTCCTCGGGAAAGGTGTTGGCGGTCAAGGCGATGATCGGCGTCCGGTTGATCGGGTCCGCCATGTCACGGATCGCCCGCGTCGCGTCCAGCCCATCCATCACCGGCATGTTGACGTCCATCAGCACCAGATCGAAGGCGTGACGACGCATCGCCGCGACCGCCGCCGCTCCATCCTCCACCGCGACGACGCGGTGCTTGGCTTGCTTCAGCAGAGTGACGACCAGCAGACGGTTCATCTCGACGTCTTCCGCCACAAGGACCCGCAGCCCTTCGGGCAAGGCTCCGTCAACCGGCGCGGCCACGATGGGCGCCGTTGTCGGCGCGACCGGAGAGGAAAGAGAAAGCGGCGGCAGGCTGGCCAGAGCGGCGGTTGACGTCGCCGAGGCCGCCGTCGGACGCAGCGCATCGAGCCGTTGCTGCAACTCCGCCGGATCATAGGGTTTGGCGATGACGTCGTACCCAGCGTGAGCCGCGTCGTCGGCGATCACGGCATGGGCGGCGAAGCCGGACGCCAACAGGACGGCCAGATCCGGGCGCAGCCGCCGCGCCTCGCGGGCCAATTCCGCCCCATTCATCCCCGGCGGCATCACAATGTCGCTGAACAACAAATCAAGTGGAGCGGACTGGCGCAGGATCGTCAATGCCTCGTTGGCGTTGGCCGCGCCAAGCACCCGATGCCCCCAGTTCCGCAGCAGAGCGACGCCGCTGTCGCGAATCGTCGGGTCATCTTCGACCATCAGAATTGACAGGGACGCGCGCGGCGCCAGCGACGGCGCAACCGTTCGCCCGGCCTCGTCCGCGACCCGATCCGAGGCGAAGCGCGCCATGGCGACCGTCCCCTGCCCTTGCGCGCTCGACAGCGTCAGCGTTCCACCATGAAGCTCCATCAGCCGCCGGGTCAGCGGCAAGCCCGCCGCGCGGCGCGGCCCCGCCGAATTGTCCGAGGCGCGCGCCCGCTCGAAAGCTCGTAGCACCGGCGTCGCATCCGGCTCCTCTGTTCCCGTGCCGTTGTCGCGCACCAAAAGCCGCAGCGCCCCATCGGCGTCCAACGACGTTTCAACATCCACCCGCCCGCCGGTCGGCGTGTGTTTCATCGCGTTGGACAGAAGATTAAGCAAAATCTGACGGACGCGCTTCTCGTCGCCCCGCAGATAGCGCGCCGCCGGATCGACCGAGGCGACGATCTGAACGCCCACGCGCCCCGCCCGCTGCGACAGAAGACGGATGGCGAAGGTCGTGGCCTGCTCCAAATCCACGGTTTCGTCGTCAAGAACAAGTTGCCCGGCCTCAGCCCGGACATTGTCCAGGATCTCGTTGATAAGCTCCAAAAGATGCTGGCCGCTGTCACGGATGTTGAGGGCGAAATCCTTGTAGAACGGGTTGTTGATCGGCCCTTCCGATTCACGCGCGATCAGATCGGCGAAGCCGATCACCGCGTTCATCGGCGTGCGCAGCTCATGGCTCAGGCTGGCGAGAAACTCGCTCTTGGACCGGCTGGCGGCGTCGGCTGCCAGCCGGGCGTCATAAAGCTCCGCCTCCATCACCTTGCGGGCGGTGATGTCCCGTTCGACGCTGACGCACTCCAGCGGTTTGCCCCAATCATCCATCACCAGACGGATGTCCGCTTCGATCCACACCCACCGGCCATCGGCGTGGCGAAGCCGATAGACCACCGTCATCGTCGGCTGGCCGCGCGTCAGGCCCGACACCCCATCGGCCACCGCCGCCAGATCATCCGGGTGAACCCGTTCCACCAACGGGCGTCCGATCATCTCCACCGGATCACAGCCCAAACAGGCGCGCACGCTGTCGGAACAGGAGAGGCGCGCGCCGTTCAGGTCCAGGCGCCCGACAATGTCCGACACACTGTCGGCCAACAACCGACAGCGCGCCTCGCTGTCCCGAAGCGCGCCCTCCACCTCGTTGCGGCGGGTAATGTCGCGGGCGTTGACCGACAGCATGGCGATGGCGCCGTCGGCTCCTCGAATCGGCGTCTGCGCCACCTCCCAGCGGCGGGTGACGCCGTGGACGACGCACTCCTCTTCAAAGCGGGTGGCGGCCCCCGCATCGACACAGCTTTGCAGATCACGGGTTGTCTTTTCCGCCAACGCAAGGGGAAGGAAGGCGTCCAGTCCTTTGCCCTCCACGCGCTCCGCCGTCGCATTCCAAGCCAACAGAGCCGCCGCGTTGGCCCACTGCGCGACAAAGGAGCCATCCCCGACGACCCGAACGATGAACAGCCGGTCGCTGGAATGATCGAACACAGCGCGCAGCGCAGCCTCGCTCGCGGCCATCCGCCGGAACCGCGCGGCAAACGGTCGCCACAGCCGCCCATAAGACAGCAGCGCAAGCGCCAGAAACCCAATGCCGAACGCCAGGGTGATGATGATGCCCGTTTCCATGCCACCCCCCTACCCCAGCCCGCCGCAACCCGACTAAGGACGCCGCAACGATGATCGACCCGAAAATGTCTACACGCACTGCCGGACAAGAAAAAGACTCAAATATCTCTATTCTTCACCGGGATCGATCAGTCGGTGTTTCAAGTATCCTTTCGGTTGATGCATAATTCCCGGCGTGGTTGAAGGACGCCAAGGAAACCCCGATGACCGCTGTCTTTCGTTGGATCTGCCCCTCACCCTGCTCTTGCAAAGCATACGATAATATGTTCTTCCCTGATATTGCCCTCTGACCTATGTCCAAAGGCGTTCTCATGCCGCTGGCGGTTTTCTCGCGAAGCTTGGTCGCCCGCACAACCGCCTCAGCGGCGTTGTTGGTCTCGATCCTGATCGCGGTCCCCATGATCGTTCTGATCCAGGCCGATGTGCGCAGCACACGGGCAGAACTGGCTATTCGGGCGGAGCTGGCGACAAAGATCGTTCTGGACGACGTCGCCAACGCTCTGTGGGATCTGGATCCGGAAGAGGCGATGACCGCGCTTGCCCCGTTGCGGTCGGTGGACGCCTTTGCCGAAGCGGTGGTCTTGGGAAGCTATGGCGAGCGCTTTGTCGCGTACCGAAAACCGGGAACAGGTCCGCTGTCCGATGAAGCCTCAACCACCGCCGTCGCCCCTCTGGAGCATTTGGATCGGGTCGGCAACAAACGGACAATCGGCACGATGCTGCTCCGTTTGGACGCCACACCGACCAACGCCACGATCCGCCACGACGTGGCGATGCTCAGCAGCATTGGCGTCAGCATCCTGCTGCTGCTGGTCATCGGCGTGGTCTGGGCGGCGCGCGGCGTCACGGCGCCAATCGCGGCCATGACCCGGACCATGACCGATCTAGCGGCGGGCGACGTTTCGGTCGCGGTGCCGGGGCGACACCGCGACGATGAGATTGGCCGGATGGCGACCGCCTTGCGGATCTTCCGTCAAAACGCCATTGATCTGCGCTTGGCCAAGGAGCGGGCGGAGCAGGCGGTCGCGTCCAAGGCGAAATTCATGGCGGCGGCCAGTCACGACCTGCGGCAACCCGCGCAATCGCTGCTGATGCTGACCGCTTTGCTGCGCACGACCGCAAAGACGCCCGACGTCGCCGATTCCGCTCAAAAGATCGAGCAAGTCGTTATGAACCTCAAGCAATTGCTCGACGAATTGCTGGAAGTTTCTCGGCTCGACGCCGGAGGCGTGGCGGTGACGATGGGAACCCATGACGTCGGCGATTTGCTCCAGGCGCTCGACACCCAGTTCGGCCCGGTCGCCCGCAACAAAGGGCTGACGCTGACCGTCTCGCCGATGCGCGCCAGCGTCGTCACCGACCGCGTCCTGCTGCTGCGTCTGTTGGGCAATCTGATCGACAACGCCATCCGTTACACCCTGTCGGGATCCATTCAGATCGTCGGCTTGGAGGTTGGCGGTCAGATCATTCTTGAGGTTCGCGACAGCGGCATCGGCATTCCCGAAGACCGCTTGGACGCGATTTGGGAAGAGTTCCACCAGCTTGGCAACCCGGAACGCAACCGTGACAATGGCATCGGACTGGGCTTGTCCATCGTCAAGCGGTTGGCCGCCACGCTCAATCATCCGGTGAAGGTCCGTTCCGTTCTTGGCAAGGGTTCAGTGTTTTCCATCGCCGTCCCCCTGGCCGCCAAACCGGCTCAGGCGCCAGAGCCGCCAGTCGTTCGTCTGGAACCCGCCCCCATCTTGCCGCCCCCCACCGCCCCTGCCCTCATCTCCTCCGCCTCGGCGGGCAACGGCGTCGCGGTTCTGGTCATTGACGATGATCCCTTTGTGCTGAACGGGTTGTCGCTCTTTCTCGCCAACGAAGGGCATCGGGTTCACAGCGTGTCGACCGCCGCGCAAGGCGTGCAGGATGTCCAGGAGGGTCTGTTCAAACCGGACGTCATCGTCGCCGACTATCATCTGTCGGCGACCGACACTGGCATCGACTTCATCAACCGTCTCTGGATGTTGCTGGGAATTCGCATTCCGGCGATCCTGATTTCCGGTCGTCTCGACAGCGTCGTCACCCGTCAGGCCGCCGATCTGGGCATCACCGTCGTGGCCAAACCCATCATGCCGGATGTGTTGTCCAGGTTGGTCGCGGAGCTTCCCCGAACGCGTTGATTGAGACGATCATCCGCCACATCGACAATCTGGCATCGACCAGTTGGCCAGCTTGCGTTTGCCCCTGAACAGCCTACCCTCCATCACGCCCCATCACGCAGCGTTGCGGGTCTCGTCCGTTCCAAAGGATGCCTGCGTTCGGGCACACCTCAACCGATGGAGAACCCCTGTGCCGACCATGCCGATCACTCACAATCAACGGGCGCGCGACGTCATTGGGCAGTTCGATTTCAGCCCTGTCTTGCGGCGCGCGCTGTCCAAAGGCGTGCCTCCACACACCGCCGCCATCGCCCTGGACCAGCTCAAACTTTTCCTGATCGCCTGCGCGGAACACCCAAACACGGATCTGGCGCCGCCCTCGTCCGCCTGCGATGAACTGTGGCACGACTTCATCGTGGCCGACACCCGCAGCTATTGCCGCTTTTGTGACGCGGTGTATGGGGAGTATTTGCATCACAACGGGGCAACCGCATCGCCAGAGCGCTTGGCCGCCGCCCGCCGGAACAGCGCCCTTCTGCTTGGCCTTCCCGCAAACACCGATTGTCTGCGCGACGCGCAAGAAGCCGATTGTCTGCGCGAGGTCATCACCCCGGATTGTCTGCGGGAAGCATCGCCCGCGCATGTCTGACCGCGCGATCCGCCCCATGGTCAGGCAAAGTTCATGCCGCCAAAGGGGGTGATGAAATTGTCGGTCAGGGCGTTGCTGCGCAGAGCCACATAATCCGGCACAACCAGGGGGATCACCGGCAAATCCCCCATGACGATTTGCTCAGCGTCCTTGTAGGCCGTGGCCCTTTCTTTTGGCTGAGACAGGGCCATCGCCGCTTCGATGATGGCGTCGAATTCGGCGTTGACCCAGCCAACCGGGTTGAAGCGGCTGCGGCTGGAAAACAGCTCGTCGAGGAAATTCATCGGATCGGGGTAGGTTGCCGTCCACCCGAACAGGAAGGCGTCATAATCGCGCCGCCGCGACCGGGTGATGAACTCCTGCCGGGGGGTCGTCACCAATTTGGCCGGAATGCCCGCGTTGTTCCATTGCGACACGTAATAGACAAACTCGCGTCGATACTCCGGCACAATGTGAACGGCAAATGGCTCCAACCCCCGGCCTTCTGGATAACCAGCCTGGGCCAACAACTCCTTGGCCTTGACCGGATCGTAGAGCAGGGGAGGGAGTCGCTCGTTCGACAACAGGGCAGGAGGCACAACGCCGTTGTGCACGCGGGCCATGCCCCGGAAGAAACGCTCCACCATAGCCTCACGGTCAATCAGCAAGGACATCGCCTGTCGCACGCGCAGATCGCCAAACGCCTTGACCCGGCGCGGATCCAAAGCGACGGCGCGCATTTGCATGCGGGGGCAAAAAATCAGCGACCGTTTAAAACCTGGATCATCGGCGACCAAGCGAAGGGCGTCGGTGTCGACAAAGGAAAAATCGATCTGGCTGTCGTTGAACAACGTGATGCCATCGTTGCCAATGCCGGTCGCCAGAAACGACACCCGGTCAAACGGCGCCGCCGCGCCCCGCCAATGGGGGTTGGCCGCGACATCGACCCGAATGCCTTCCGTGCTGCCCATCAAACGATAAGGGCCGGTGCCCGCCGACATCTCGCGGTGCCAGTTGGGTCCGGCCTGCGCGATGGCCTCGACGTCAACGATGTTGAAGCGGGCGAAGGGGAAGATCGCGCAAGGCTCGTCGCACACCACCTCCAACGTGTGGTCGTCAATCACAGTGACGCCGCTCAACGTGACGCTGGTCTTGTCTCGGATGTCGCGAAAGCCACGCACCTTGGACAAGGCGAGCGCGGCGAAATGCGCGCCCTCCGCCGCGACCGCCGCCTCAAACGTCCGCTTGACGTCCAGCGCCGTAAAAGGGCGCCCGGATTGGAACACAACGTCGCGGCGCAGCGTCAGTTTCCAACGCCGCGCCCGATCGGACGCCTCCCACGCGGTGGCCAAGCCGGGCAGAATGCGGCCATCCGGGTCAACGCTGGTCAGACTTTCATACATCGCGCCAAGAATCTGACGCGCGACCAGATCATTGACCGTCAACGGATTCAGCGAGACGGGCAGGGCCTTGAGGCCCACCCGCAAGGCCCCAGCCCCCGCCGCCCAAGCCGTTGCCCCCGTCGCGACCGATCCCGCCGCAACCCCCGCAGCGCCAAGCAGACTCAAGAATTGTCGTCGCTGGACAGTCCGCATGTCGGCCCTCGTGGCGCTCAGTGTCGGAACCCCCATGCTGTAGCACAGGCGCTGTTTCCGGTCACGCAAGCCGACATGGCTCGACCGGAGAAGCGAGGGTTTCGATTTCGAAAGACGCTCTTTGGTTGCTTTTTGAAAAAATTCAACCAAAAGACGCTTTCGACATCGAAACCCCGCCATTCATCAGAGGACGAGCAGACCGTCGATCCGATCCCGCAGCCGCTTCAACCGCTCCCGATGCTCCTGCTGCAAAGCGGCCTCAACCGTGCTGATCGCGTCCAAATCTCGGTCGATGCGGTTGATCGCCTTGCCCAGAAGCTGCAACGGTTCGGCGGCGGCCTTGGCTGGGGTCGGGCGGGCCGCCCGCACCGCGCTGACCGTCAAGCCGCCGGTCCGGGCGGATTGCCAGAGTTCGCGCGCCCGCTCGATGTCGTCCATAAACGCCAGCTCGACCAGCGCCGACCGCGACACCAGATCGGGGTTGGCCCGGTAATCGGCCAGAATGTCATCCGGCAACGACAGAACCTTCAGGCGCTTGGACACCTCGGCTTCCGAACAGCCGACGGCGGCGGCGACCTCGACCTGGGTGTAGCCGTGCGCCTCGATCAATTGCGCCAGCCCGCGCGCCAGATCGATGGCGTCCAAATCGACACGCTGAACATTCTCGATCAGGGCGATCTCTTCGGGCTTGCCCTTGGTGATGATCGCCGGAATCGTCGCTCGGTCCAGCAAGCGGAACGCCCGCAACCGCCGCTCACCCGCGACCAGCCGATACCGCCCCTTCTCCGCCGCCTCTTGCACCAAAACCGGCTGTTGCAGGCCATGACGGGCGATGGAGTCGGCCAGCGAGCGCAAGGCGTCTTCGTCGAACACGGTGCGCGGTTGGTCCGGGTTGGTGTCGATCGCCGCCAGATCGGCCTCGATCAACCGGGGCAGAACGCCGCTCAAGCCGAACATGCGGTCGGTTTCCGTGGCGAAGCCGGACTCCTTGGCCTGGAGCACCGTGGCCGCCGTCTGTCGGGTCAGCTTCTTAGGCGGCATCGGCAACCTCCGGCAAACGGCCGCTGGCGCTCAGCAGGGCGGTGGCGATGGCGGCGTAGCTTTCGACGCCGGGCGCGCCAATGTCGGCGTCGAGCGTGATGACGTTCGCGCCCGCCGCCTGGGCGTAGATGGTGGCGCGCGGCACCGGCGGAAACACCCGGCGCTCATCGCCCCACAAGCGGCTGATGTCGTCCAGCGACGAACGGTCCTGGGTTTGGCGCGGGTTGTACATGGTGGGCAGAATGCCCAACACCGCCAAACGCGGATTCAGGCGGCGCTGGATCTTGCCGACCGTGTCGAGAAAGGCGCTGACCCCCAGAATGGCGTGCGGTTCGGCTTGGCACGGCACCAGAACAAAATCGGCGGCGGTCAGGGCGTTGATGGTGACGGCGCCCAGATTGGGAGCGCAGTCGATCACCACCACATCGTAACGCGCCTTGACCCCGTCCAGAATCTCCGCCAGCGCGGTCTGGGCGTTGGTCAGATTGCCCGGCAATTCGGTGTCGGCGCTGGCCAGCGCGATGCTCGACGGCGCCACGTCCAGCCCTGGCACGCTGGTCGGCAAAATAATGTCCGCCAATTTGGCCTTGCCCATCAGCGCGTGATACAGGACCTTGCCCGCTTCGGTCAGGGCCACGACGTCGGCTTGCGGCACGCCGACATGCACGGTGGCGTTGCCCTGCGGATCGGCGTCCACCAGCAGGACCCGGTTGCCCGCCCGCGCCAGAATGAAAGCCAGATTGATCGAGGTGGCGGTCTTGGCCGTCCCTCCCTTTTGTAAGCCGATGGCGATGGTGGTGCCCCGGCGCGGCTCCGTTGTTTCCGGCTGCTCCAGGGCCAGCAACAGCAAGCGGCCCAGCACGTCGCGGGGCAGGGCCTCCTTGCCGGTTTCCCATTTGCTCAAGCGCTGCTTGTCGTATTTGCGGCCGGTCATTTCGTTGACGAAGGCCGCCATCTGCGTTTGGGTCAGGCCGCGCCGTTCCCGCAACGCTTTCAATTCCTCACCCGTCACCCCGCACCCTCCTGCGCCATCGGTTGGCGTAGAGCCTAGCAAGTCGTCGCCACTCCGGCAACTGGTGTCTACCGGCGAAGAATGCGATTACACGGTCTCGTCATACTCGACCTTGGGGACGTCGATCCAGGATGGGGCCGGGCCATTGTCCTTGCGCCAGAACAGCACCGGCAAATCAGCGTTCAGCACCCGCCCCAACACCGCGCCGCGCGCCTTCATAGTTTCCTTGTATTCGGCGGCGTCGATGATCCGCACGCCATAGCCGGGAATCCGGCCCGTTTCCAGCACTGGCCCCAACGCGTTCTTGAATTTCCGCAGGTCATTGTCGGAGCCAACCCGCTTGCGCAGCGGCTCCAGCGCCATCCAAAAGCCGCTGCCCCGCGCCAGATGCGCGCGGGCGATCTCATAGAGACGCTTCTCCACCGGCTTCAGGGCGAAATACTGGTCGTCGTAGGTCAGCAGATTGTAGCCCAGAGCGGCGCGCGCCACCCAGCCCGACAAGGTCAGCTTCAGCCCGCGCACCGCGCGTTCGCCGTCCTTCTTGCGCTGGTAGAGCAGCTTGTAATCGGAAATCCACGAGAAGGCGCCGCTTTCGCCCTCGCCGCCGGTTTCCAGATTGGTTTTGATCTGCGTGCCCTGCAACCGCTCCAGCGCGCCTTCGATCTTGTCATAGGCGCTGCCGCCCGCCGTCTTGCCGACGATGCGTTGCAGATCGCTGGTGGTGAAGTGCAACTCCCCCATCTTGGCGGTGGCCTTGCCCTGGTCCATCTTCTCGCGCAGCAGAGAGATGGCGTAGAGCAGCACCGCCTTGTCCCAAATCGTCGCGACGCCGACGTTTTTCGGCGCGCGCACTTCGATCCGCACCTTGCCGTCATCATAGGTCGCCAACGCCTCGACCTTGTCCTTCGACAAGCCGAACAGGCTGTAGACCATCATGTGGCGGTCGTTCTGAACATCGCCAGTCAGCGGGGAGTCGAGCCGCAAAGCCAGTTGAAGCGGGCGTTCAAGAAGCTCGGCGTTGATGCTGTCATCCATCTCAATCTCTCCATGGGACGCGGATCGCGCGCGACGGCCCGGTGTCCCAACTCATCCTGTCTGGGTGCGTGCTTCATCATTGACCACCACGCCGTCCGGTTCCACTGCTGCGGCTCAAACGTCGTCGTTCTGCCGAAAGATTCCCGCGATCCTCCGGCTTTCCACCAGCGCCGCCGCCGCGAATGTCGCCGTTCTGCCAGTTTTTGAGGGGCGAGCACCGCAATCCGCCTTTTCCACCTCGGTTTGCCCCTGCTTTTCCAACCCGTCCGAACGTCTCTGTTCTGCCGGAGGGGGCAGGGGAGAAGCGCTTGCGGATTGAGCTAACATATTGACTTTATTCTATTTTTATTAAGTTCGGCACGCGGCACGGCCCCGGAAAGGGCGGAAACGCGGCATGGCACTGGCAGAACAGCGACGTTTGCCCAACGCCGGGCGAGTCCGATTCTCGTGCGAATCCGACGGCCTCATCGGAGACGGGAGGTCACAAATCACCAATCATTCGGCAGAACGGCGACACTTCCCTCTCCCATCACCCGGAAAGCCCGTTCGCGCGACGAAAAATCTTTCGGCGGAACAGCGACGTACGGGCCTGAATCATTCGGCAGAACGACGACCTTCATCGGGAAATCAGCCAAGAAAATACCGAATAACCATCTGTTTTTTCGAGATAAAATGGAGAATCACCCGCCACCGCGTCGGGCCGTCCCGTTTTTCACCAAGATCGTGGACAGGGCGGCAACAGCGCGTACACAGTCCAGACTTGGGGTGAAAAGCCCCGTTTGAGGATTTTTGCGCCCACAGCGACGGCTGGCATCCCGCCGCCGCCCGCCGCGCGCAACAGGAGAGACCGATGGCGTAACGCACACCCATCTCCGAAAACACAAAAGGCCCAGATTGCTCTGGGCCCTTCGTGTCGGACGGAGGAGACCGAGGGACACTCGATCACCCCACATCTGGCGGTTTGGCGACTCCATGATGGCAGGGCAGGCATCGAAAGCCAAGCGGATTCACCTGAGTCCGCTTACGGGATCCCTTTGTCTCCGTCCCAGAGATATGGAACGAGAGAGGGCTTGCCCATGAGGCCGTACACGGAGCTGTACCGGCGTTGGATTGCTGTGCCTGGCCTCCACGCCGCCGACATCGCGGTTTTGTCCGCGCTCTACGCGCACGCGGACCCAAATGGCGTCTGCGCCGCCACGCAAGGTGAACTGGCCGAAGAGCTTGGCCAGAGTCGCGCCTGGATCAACGCGGTCCTCAAATCCCTGCAAGAGCCTCCGGTGGCTCTGGTCGCCGCGCGCCCACACCGGGGCTATCGCGGTTTTCTCTACGCGTTGGCCAATGTCGCCCCCGACAGCGACTGTCAGTCGGCTGACAGCGCGAGTCAGACGGCGAACATCTCCTTAGACTCAGAGAATCCTGAATCCTCCTTCTCCTCCCAAACGGGTGGGCATGAGGCTTTGCCGCTGGATTGGACGCCGGAAGCCGTCGATCTCGCTTGGGCGCGCGGCCAACGGCCCGACATTGAACCGGACCATGTCACCCGCAAGTTCGTCGCCTGGTGCCGCAAGGCGCACCAACGCAACGGCTACCGGCCAAGCGATCCCAGCTCCGCCTGGCGACGCTGGATCCTGCGGGAGTTGGTCACGCCCAGCGAACCAACCCCCACCGATCCACAGCACGACCAAACCGCCCAGCCCCTTGTCCGCGTTCGCCGCCGGAGCACCAGCCATGACCACAGCCCCCGTTCTCCGTCCTTCGCCTCGGGAATGCCTCACACCGCTGGACAGCGGCCTGTTGAACGGGGAGGCGCCGATGTGGTTGCCCGAAACCAGGACACCCTCGCCGCCCTCCGCGCTCGTCTCGCTTGCCCGGCTTGAGGTCGTCGATCTGCGCTTTGAAACGCAGGATTTGACGCCGAATGAGTTGGGCGCTTTGGCGGATCGGGTGGATTCGGCGATTGATCGGTTGGTTCCGCCAATCGGGGCGGACAATGTGCTGATCGGCGTCGAAAAGCTAGCCAGCCGCTTCCAGTTGGAATTGCCCGACGCCGCCCTTTTGGAAGCCGACATTCTGGCGATGGCCGACTGGCCGGCGGATCGTTGGATGGCCGCCTTCCGCCGGATCTGGGCGGATTTCCGCAGCGGTTGGAGCCGCTTTCCGAGCGTCGGCGATTTCCGCGCCGCGCTGGACGCCACGCCCGCCCCGGATGCTTCCCGGCGGATGGACGACTTGCGTCGTCTGTCCTCCCGGCTCCGGCAGGAGCAAAGCTTGCGCGCGCGCACCCTGGAGCAACGGCGACGGGTGCGTGAACGGGAAGAGGTTCTTTATGGCCTGCCCACGCCGGAGCGACGGGTCGACGTTGTGGAGGCTCCTTCGGCGCGCGCCACGCTGGATCCGCCTGAACCCGGATCGCAAATGGAACGCGCGCGCCCTCCGTCGCCCAGAATGAGCGCAAGCCGGGACATTCAATTCCCGGTCACACCTGAACCGCCGCCAATCCGCAACGCTGGTCGGTTCAGCGGCGTTTCCCGGCCATCCCCTGGCCGGATCCGGGGCAGGGGCCAAGAAAACGGGCGGATCCGGTTGCCCGAATCCGCCCAGGTCAAGAGAACCGCAACCGGAGTCTGAACGTGCCTGAAAGACCCCGGCGCTTCAGAGAGGCCCGAAGGCCATCCGAACGGAGAAAGTCCGTGTTAGCCGGTGGTCAGCCCCCGGAGTTGCCGGTTGGCGACCGCCAGCATCGCCAGATCGATGGCGGGTTGGCCGCGCAGCTCGGACAGCAGCGATTCGACCCGCTCGACCAGCGGGCGACGCCGGGCGATCCAGGTGTCGACCGCCGCCGAATCCTCCGCTTCGCTTTCCAGAACGCGCAGGGTCAGGGCGCTTTGGTGGGCGAACAGATCATCGACGATGGCGGCGACGGCTTGCTTTTGCCAGTGATTCTCCACCTTGGCCCCCGACGCGCGGTCACGCAGCCATTCCAGACCGAAACGGCGGCCCAGGCCGAAATAGACCGAGGCCACACCGGCGACGTCGCGCCCGCTTTTGGCGGCGATCCGCACCAGATCCGGGGCGGCGGCGAGGATCGGCAGAGCGGCCAAACGGCGGGCCACGGCGTCCGGGACGCCTTGCGCCACGCTGTCGGCCACCCGCGCGTCCAGCCTTGCGGCCTCTTCGTTGTCAAGGAAGCGGTCGAGGCCAGTCGCCAAAGCGACCAGGCCCGGTTGATAGGCGGCGACCTCGGCGGCCATGTCCAGCGGATGGGCGCCGTTCACGAGGAACCACGCCACCGCGCGGTCCATCAACTGGACGGTTTCCAGAACCAGCGCCGTTTGCCCCGCCGCCGGGACGCGGTTGTCGAGGCCGTCGATGGCGTCCCACAGGTCGGTCAGGCCGAAGACCTCGCGGGTGATGGCGTAGGCGCGGGCGACGTCCGCCGGACCCAGGCCAGTCTTCTCCATCATCTCGCGGACGAAGGTCGGGCCGACGCGGTTGACCAAGCTGTTGGTGACTTGCGTGGCGACGATCTCGCGGCGGAGGCGATGACGGGCGATGGCCTCGCCCTGGCTCTCCTGCAAGGGCTTGGGGAAATAGGTCCGCAGATCGCCCGCCATCGCCGGATCGTCGGGCAGGTCCGAGGCCAGCAGATCGTCGTACAGCGTGATCTTGGCGTAGGCCAACAGCACCGCCAGCTCCGGCCGGGTCAGGCCGCGCCGTTCGGCCATCCGTTCGGCGAGGTCCTCGTCGCTCGGCAGATACTCGATGGCGCGGTTCAGGCGACCGGCCTTTTCCAGCGCGCGGATGAAGCGCGCCTGCGCCTCCAGCAGCGCCGGGCCTTGCGCTTGCGCAATGGTCAGCGCTTGGGATTGCCGGTAATTGTCGGCCAGAACCAGCCCCGCCACCTCGTCGGTCATCGCCGCCATCAGCACGTCGCGCTGCTTGGTCGTCATGTCGCCGCGCGCTGCCACGTCGCCCAGCAGCACCTTGATGTTCACCTCATGGTCCGAGGTGTCGACGCCCGCCGAATTGTCGATGGCGTCGGTGTTCAGCCGCACGCCCTGGCCATTGGCGCCGAAACGGGCGGCCTCGATCCGACCGCGCTGGGTCGCGCCCAGATTGGCCCCTTCGCCGATCACCGTGGCGCGGATGTCGCGGCCATCGACGCGCAGGGCGTCGGTCGCCTTGTCGCCCGCCTCCGCGTTGGTTTCGCCCGATTCCTTGATGTAGGTGCCGATGCCGCCGAACCACAGCAGATCGACCTTGGCCGTCAACAGGCGGCGCATCAGTTCGGCGGGGGCGATGTGGGTGGCCTCAATGCCAAAGCAGGCGCGGACCTCCGGCGTCAGTTCGACGCTTTTCAACGCGCGCTCGACGATCATGCCGCCCTTGGACAGCAACGCCCGGTCATACTCGGCCCACGAGGAGCGGGGCAGGGCGAACAGCCGCGCGCGCTCCGCCCAGCTCGTCGCCGGGTTGGGATCGGGGTCGAGGAAGATGTGGCGGTGGTCGAAGGCCGCCAGCAGACGGATGTGTTTGGACAGCAGCATGCCGTTGCCAAACACGTCGCCCGACATGTCGCCGACGCCGACCACGCTGAAGTCGGTGGTTTGGATGTCCAGCCCGGTTTCGCGGAAATGCCGCTTGACCGATTCCCACGCCCCGCGCGCGGTGATGCCCATCACCTTGTGGTCGTAACCGACCGACCCGCCCGAGGCGAAGGCGTCGCCCAGCCAAAAGCCATGGTCGATGGACACGCCGTTGGCGATGTCGGAGAAGGTCGCCGTGCCCTTGTCGGCGGCGACCACCAGATAGGGATCGTCGCCGTCATGGCGCACCACGTCGGCGG